>Ga0207830_100029_pt1 | contig 191876 bp, 169 predicted proteins | sample TtanPargueraPR_6_FD_187740 | JGI IMG/M metagenome (GOLD analysis project Ga0207830, IMG submission 187740) | Aerobic enrichment media microbial communities from Bioluminiscent Bay, La Parguera, Puerto Rico - Tt and E2 (3) (SPAdes) | ecosystem: Environmental > Aquatic > Marine > Unclassified ...
AATTTGCTTGGCGACCATAGCGTTTTGGACCCACCTGATTTCCATGCCGAACTCAGAAGTGAAACGAAATAGCGCCGATGGTAGTGTGGGGCTTCCCCATGTGAGAGTAGGACATCGCCAGGCTTTAAATTTGAAAAAGCCCACTCGAAAGAGTGGGCTTTTTTACGTTTCTGGGTTCTGAAAATTACCTAAGCACTCAGAACTCAAACATCTATCGTTAAGGTGTAATGTATTTACTCTCCGCTACTTTCCAAAAAGCCTTCACTAATGGATTCTCTAACTGATTTTTGGTGCAGCAGACACCAAGTTCAAACGGCTTAATTGGTAACACTTTTAAGCGATTTATCTTCTCCCTCACCGGGCTATTGTTGATCACGACATCAGGTGCGATACCCACACCGCATCCCAGTGCAACCATACTTACGATGGCTTCATGCCCTGACGTTTGCGCGTAGATATTCGGCTTTATTTTCATTTGTTTGAGCCAAGTATTGGCTCTATCTCTTGCTGTCCCTGCTTCTGGGAGAATGAATGGAATGACTGACCAGTTTGGTCTTTCTTTTTGTAGCTCCTCCGCAAATGAACTCACGCCGACAGGAGCGATGACAGAAAGTGGTATTTCACTGATCGTTTCAAATGCGATTTTGCTTGGCATCTGCTCAGATTTGGCTGAGATGGCAATATCGGCTTCATCTGCTAGAATTTTGTCGATTGCTTGAGCCGGGTCGCCGGTTGATAGCTTAAATTCGATAAAAGGATGCTGCAGACGAAAATCAGAGATTAATTCTGGCAGGTGGCTGTAGCTTGCAGTAACCGAACAAAAGAGACGGATTTCTCCTTTCAACTCGTCCTCTGCTCCTTTTAGGTGACTTTGGTACTGCTGCCATTCGCCAACAATTTTTAAGGCGACAGGAACCAGTTTTTTGCCTTGGCTCGTTAAATCAACGCTGCGATTGTCCCGCAAAAACAATTGTTGGCTGGTTTCCTCCTCTAATTTTTGTATCTGTCGGCTTAAGGCTGAAGGGCTAATATGCATTGCCGCTGCGGTTTTGGCGAAACTTTTACTCTCACAGAGATGAATGAAAAGTTGCAGGCTTTTGATATTCATTAAATCTTCATTTCCATGTTGCATAAATTGCAATAACTAATTGTGAATATATCACTTTAAGCAATTTAATGTCTGTTTTAGTATGAAGTTATTCGGTAAGGCAATTACCGACCTCAATGGAAGAATCTCAAAGGAGCACCCAGATGGCTAATTATTTCAATACCTTAAACTTGCGCGAGCAGTTGGACCAATTAGGTCGTTGTCGCTTTATGGACCGTAGCGAATTTGCTTCAGAAGCGGATTACTTAAAAGGCAAGAAAGTGGTCATCGTAGGTTGTGGTGCTCAAGGTCTTAACCAAGGTCTGAATATGCGTGACTCTGGTCTAGAGGTTGCTTACGCGCTTCGCCAAGCAGCAATTGATGAGCAACGTCAATCTTTCAAAAATGCAAAAGACAACGGTTTTGAAGTAGGTAGCTACGAAACGCTAATTCCACAAGCTGACCTAGTAGTAAACCTTACTCCAGATAAGCAGCACACAAACGTTGTTGAGACGATAATGCCGCTAATGAAAGAAGGCGCAGCGCTAGGTTACTCACACGGCTTCAACGTCGTTGAAGAGGGCATGCAAATCCGTAAAGACCTAACAGTAGTAATGGTTGCACCTAAGTGCCCGGGCACGGAAGTTCGTGAAGAGTACAAGCGTGGTTTCGGTGTTCCAACTCTTATCGCTGTTCACCCAGAGAACGACCCAAAAGGTGAAGGTTGGGATATCGCGAAAGCTTGGGCTGCAGCAACAGGTGGTCACCGTGCAGGCTGTCTAGAGTCTTCTTTTGTTGCTGAGGTGAAATCTGACCTAATGGGTGAGCAAACTATCCTTTGTGGCATGCTACAGGCTGGCTCTATCGTATGTTACGAGAAGATGATTGCTGATGGTATCGATCCTGGCTACGCAGGCAAGCTTCTTCAATACGGTTGGGAAACCATCACTGAAGCACTGAAGTTTGGTGGTATCACTCATATGATGGATCGCCTAACGAACCCTGCAAAAGTGAAAGCATTTGAACTTTCTGAAGAGCTAAAAGAGCTGATGCGTCCGCTATACAACAAGCACATGGACGATATCATTACAGGTCACTTCTCTAGCACTATGATGGCTGACTGGGCAAACGACGATGCGAACCTACTAGGCTGGCGTGCAGAAACGGGTGAAACTGCTTTCGAAAACTACCCAGAAACTGACGTAGAAATCTCTGAGCAAGAGTACTTCGATAACGGTATCCTGATGGTTGCTATGGTTCGTGCGGGTGTTGAGCTAGCATTCGAAGCAATGACGGCATCTGGCATCATCGATGAGTCTGCTTACTACGAGTCTCTACACGAGCTGCCACTTATCGCAAACACTATCGCACGTAAGCGTTTATACGAGATGAACGTGGTTATCTCCGATACGGCTGAATATGGTAACTACCTATTTTCTAATGTAGCAACGCCGCTACTGCGTGAAAAATTCATGCCTTCTGTTAGTACAGACGTCATTGGTAAAGGTCTAGGTGAAACTTCTAACCAAGTGGATAACGCGACTCTTATCGCTGTGAATGAAACAATCCGCAACCACCCTGTAGAGTACATTGGTGAAGAGCTACGTGGTTACATGACTGATATGAAGCGTATCGCGGTGGGCGGCTAAATTACTGGCCTTAAGGTTTCATTTCGGTGTCGAAGGTGCTCGTTTACTATCGTAAAGTCCGCGCCTTCTCCTAAAAATGAAACCTTAATACTGCGTAATTTACTTAGTCTCAAGTAACGCAGTAGATAAACTCCAGGCAGACTGGAGTGGTAAATACAAAATAAAACACAACATCTAATCAAAAGGCTTGGTCGCCGTTGACCAAGCCTTTTTATTTTTAGCCGATTTATCTGCGCGCCGATAAGAAAAACGCTCCTTTATGAGGAGCGTTTTAACACTTATTTTTCTGCAAGCTTCTCTTCAAGCTCCGCCAATTTCTGTTCCATTTCTGTCAGCTTTTGACGCGTGCGCAGCAAAACTTGAGTTTGAACATCAAACTCTTCGCGGCTTACGACATCTAACTTATTCAGTTGGCCTTGGATTACTTGGCGAACCTTCTGATCAACATCAGAGCCTAACTCTTTTACAGGTTGAGGCATTGAGTCGTGAATCTGTTTAGCAATTTGCTCTAATTTCTTTGGGTCAAACATAGTGGCTAAAACTCCTTTTGATTTGTCCTCATTTTAAGTAAATGATACGTGAAAGTCGCCATTTAGATGGCAAAAAAGAGAGCGGCAATAAAAAAGGTCACCGAAGTGACCTTTTTGAATGCCTTAAAAGCTTATCTGTTATCCGCTAATTCACGGTGGGCTGCTTTCGCTTCATCAACTCGTGCCAATTTCTCCAAGTCTTTGTCTTCAACAAATACTGGCAGTGGTTTGTGTTTTTCTGCTAGGTAGCTGTAAATCACAGGTAGTACGAATAGTGTGAACAATGTACCAATTGCTAGACCAGCAACGATGACGATACCGATACTGAAACGTTGTGCGGCGCCTGCACCTGTTGCGTACATCAGCGGGATCAGACCTGCGATCATTGCTGCGGTTGTCATTAGGATAGGGCGAAGACGCACTTTCGCAGCCTCCATCACCGCATCAATACGAGACAGTTTATTATGTAACTGCTCTTCTTTGGCTACTTCACAGATCAAGATACCGTGCTTGGTGATCAGGCCGACCAGCGTGATCAAACCAACCTGTGAGTAGATGTTCATTGAGGCCGTACCCCACGCCAACGCGATCAAGGCACCACATATTGCTAGCGGTACAGATACCATGATGACAATAGGGTCGCGGAGTGATTCAAATTGAATCGCCAGAACGAGGAAGATGATCGCAAGTGCAAGACCAAAGGTTGCATACAAGGCACTACCTTCTGTCACAAACTGACGAGATTCGCCCATGTAATCGTGGTTATAGCCTGCAGGCAGTTTGGTTTGTGCGATATTTTCAAACCAATTAACTGCATCTCCCATCGAGACACCAGGACCAGTAACTGCACCTACAGTCGCTGAGTTTAACTGGTTGAAGTGTGGCAAAGAGCGAGGCTCGGCCACCACATCGATGGTAATCAGACTACCTAATGGAACCGCTTTACCATCTACAGAGCGTACATAGTAGTTCTTCATCGATTCTGGGTTTAGACGCCATTTACGCTCAACCTGAGGAATTACCTCATAAGAACGGCCATTTAGGTCGATACGGTTTACATAGCCATCTGCCATCATCGTACTGAGGGTGATACCAATGTCTTGCATAGTCACACCGTAGGCACCCGCTTTGTCTTTATCGATCTTGATCTTCATCGTTGCAGAATCATATTTCAGATCCAGATCGGAATAGACAAACATTGGACTGCTTGCTACTTCTGACAGAATGTCATTTGCAACGGTAAACAAACTTTCAAAGTTGTTTGGTGTTGTAATTACGAACTGTACAGGAAGGCCTGAACCAGCACCTGGTAGCTCCGGCATTTCGTAGGCAGCAATAGACATTCCCGGAATGCTCGAAACAAGCCCACCAACACGCTGTTTGATTTCTGCTTGGCTCGCTTCTCGTTCGCCCCATGGTTTGAGTGTAGCTAAACCAAACGCTTGATTAGAATCCGGAACACCGTTAAATACCTGAGCGTATTCTACTTCTGGTTGATCAGAGAGAATCTTATTCACATCATCCATGGTGTTTTGGATGTAGTCCAAATTCGAATTCGATGGTGCGGTCCCTATGAGCACAACAACACCTTTATCTTCAGAAGGAGCTAGTTCACTAGGAATAAACTTGAATAAAACAGGTAGGCTTGCAAATACAATAATGGCAAATACGATCACCACTGGTCGGCTCGCCATTACTGCTTTTAACATATTTGCGTAGCGATTAGTCATGCCATCAAGGATATGGTGAACTTTTTGCTCAAACTTGCTCGGCTTTTCGTTCGCCTTCAGCATCTTTGAACACATCATAGGTGATAGCGTTAAAGCGATGATACCGGACACAAATACCGAACCTGCTAGCGTTAAAGCGAACTCTTTGAACAACGAGCCCGTAATACCGCCCATCAACGCGATTGGTGCGTATACCGCACCTAGCGTTAATGTCATCGCAATAACTGGCACAGCAATTTCGCGCGTACCAATGATTGCTGCACGGAATGGTGACTCGCCTTCTTTGATATGACGGTCCACGTTTTCTAGCACCACGATCGCGTCATCCACCACCAGGCCGATGGCAAGTACCATCGCTAGTAGTGTCATTAAGTTCCAAGAGAAGCCCATTGCCTGCATAACCATCGCCACACCAATCAAAGAGAGTGGAATAGTGACGATAGGAATGATGACCGCACGGAACGAACCTAGGAACAGTGTGATCACTACAAGTACGATAATTGCCGCTTCAAGAATCGTTTTCACTACTTCGTGAATTGACTCGTTGATCGCAATGGTAGAGTCGTACATCACGTTCATTTTGATGTTACTTGGTAAGTTGCGCTCAAGTTGAGGTAATAATTCAAGCACATCAGCAGCGATGTTGATTGGGTTGGCACTTGGCGCGGCGTTGATTGCAGCAACCACTGCTTCTTGGCCGTTTGCACTCGCACGGTAAACGTCGTGACTCTTCTCAAGTGTTACCTTCGCGATATCACCTAAGCGAATAACGTCCCCTTCACCCGTTTTTACGACCAACGCTTCAAGCTCAGCGACGTTTGATACCTGAGTATCCGCGCTGCCGTTATAAAGCACGAACTCACCCGTCGCTTGACCCGTCGCAGATTGGTAGTTGTTGGCGTTAAGAACGCTCATCACATCCGTTGCAGTCAGCTTTAATGCGCCCATTTTTGCTGGATCTAGCCATACGCGCAGCGCGTATTTCATACCACCGTAAAGGTCGACTTTTGATACACCATTTACAGTGAATAGCTGTGGGTTGATTACACGCTCAAGGTAGTCGGTGATCTGGCTGGAAGACAACTCGTCACTGGTAAAACCGATATACAATACCGCGGTAGTTGAACCAGTCGACATCGTTACAGTCGGGTCTTCAGCTTCTTTTGGAAGCTGGGAACGTACCGAGTTGGTTTTCGCTAAGATGTCAGCCAATGCCGCGTTCGGGTCGGTATTCAACTTCATGTTGACGGTAATGGTTGATTTACCTAACACCGATTGCGAGGTCATATAATCAATATTATCGGCTTGCGCCACCGCTTGCTCCAAGGGCTGAGTAATAAAGCCCTGGATCAAGTTGGCACTTGCACCGTAGTAACTGGTGGTCACGGTGACCACTGTATTCGTCATTTCAGGGTATTCACGAACTTGCATTTTGAACACGGCTTGCAAACCAAGCAATGCAATCAAAAAACTGATCGATACCGCTAAAACTGGACGTTTTATAAAAACATCTGTAAAGCGCATGATGCCTCCAACTTAAAGCATTGGTGTTTCAGCAGGTGGGGTAGTTGCATCGCTTTCGACAATGCTTACTTTTGCGTGGTTACTTAAACGGACTTGACCCGATGTCACCACTACATCACCTGGCTTCACGCCTTCTAGAATGTGTGCGATATCTTTAGAGCGTTCGCCAACTTTTACCACATGCTGCTTAACGCGTTTCTCGCCATCTTCTTCCGTTACGATGTAAACATTGTCGCCGTATAGCGTAAACGTGATCGCAGTTTGAGGCAGAGTGACCTGATTTTCTAATTTAGGCAGAATGATGTTTGCACGTGCGAACATACCACTACGCAGTTTGCCATCACTGTTAGGGATATCTGCTTGAACCTGAATCAAGCCACTTTGTACGTTAACCGCAGGCTCAATCGCAGAAATTGAACCTTTGAAAGGCTGTTCTGGGTAGGCATCCACGAAGATATCCACTTCTTGGTCGATGTTGATACGTGAAATATCGGTTTGCGGCACGGTAAAGCGTAAGCGCATCACGCTGGTGTCTTCCAGGCGAACAATATCAGTACCCGCTTGTAGGTACTGACCTAGGTACACGTTACGAATACCTACTACACCATCAAATGGCGCTTTGATTTCGCGTCGGTCGATGGTCGCTTTCAAGCTTTCAATGTCCGCTTTTAAGGAGAAGTAGTTCGCTTCTGCTTCGTCATACGCTTCTTTAGAAATAGAGCCTTTTTTAAATAGCCCTTGGTAGCGTTTGTATTTCGCTTCTGCTGCTGGCAACTTGGCTTGCGAGCTCTTTAAATTCGCTTTCTCAACGTCAGAGTCAAGCAGTACTAATGGCTGACCTGCTTTGACTTGAGTGCCGGAATCAAATGCGATTTTGTCGATAACACCACTGGTTTCGTTTGCGACCGTCACACCTTGGTTTGGTTCGATAAAACCGATAGCCTCGATCACTGGTACCCAATCAACCGCTTGTACTTCCGTCACGGTTACTGGGAACTCAGGTTCAGGACGGTTTGCCATGTATTCAGCAATCTTTTGTTGCTTAAATAAATTGAAACCTATCACGCTGCCGAACAAGAGAACGGCGATAAGTAACATAAAGAAAGTCCACTTTTTCATTCTATTGAGAACTCCAAGTTAGTGTTTAATAATTGCATCCCAACTGGCTTCAATAGCAGCTTCTAATGCCGCCTTATCCAGTTGATAAAATCCCAAAGCGTGTTTCCTAGCAAGTGCAACACTTGCCTCAAAACTCAATCCAGAAAGCACTTCGTTATCGAGAGGCTTGAATACGCCCTCTTCTTTCCCCTGATTAAAAAGAAGATCTACTTGGGCAAACATTTGTCTTTCAAGTTCCCGAGCTTTGCTACTATTTGAACAGGGTAGAGACTCATATTGAACTCGATTACTGAGCGCATTTAAATTCGAGCTCGCTAGATTCCAAATATTGAGCCACATGGTTCGATATCGCTGTTTTAAAGGCATCTCTTCACTCACGCCCAGTTGCACAGCCGTAGCGACGCGCTTTGCAACGTTAAGGCGTAACTCCTCCAAAAGATGTTCTTTATCTGAGAAATAACGATAAATCGTTCCTGCTGCGACACCTGCTTCATTGGCTAGCTTTTGCATGGAAAGCCCTTGAAAGCCCGACTCAGCAATGAGTTGCTCTGCAGCGACTAAGATTTGTTCTCGCTTATCTACAGCAGGGTTATCCTTCATAATCCTACCACTAGTGAATGAACGTTCATTCATTATAGCTCAAATACCCGCCTTTTATGCAACAGAATGTTGCGCTTGTTGGTATGAAAATTACAAGAAATCAGCGTAGCTTTCACGAGGCCACCCCTTTATCATAGGCGCCACATTTATCACCCGCAGAGAATTTCTATGAAGCTGAACCCTAGTCAAGATGAAGCCGTGAAATACGTGTCTGGTCCATGCCTAGTGCTAGCTGGTGCTGGCTCGGGAAAAACTCGTGTTATTACCAATAAAATCGCTTATCTGGTTCAGCAATGTGGCTACAAAGCGCGTAATATTGCAGCGGTGACGTTTACCAACAAAGCGGCGCGTGAGATGAAAGAACGTGTCGGCCAAACGTTGGGGAAAGCCGAGTCTAAAGGTTTGATGGTATCAACGTTCCACACCTTGGGATTAAACATCATCAAACGCGAATACAAGCATTTAGGGTTGAAAGCGGGCTTTTCACTGTTTGATGACCAAGACCAACTGGCGCTACTCAAGGAACTTACCGAAAAGCAGCTTGATGGTGATAAAGATCTGCTACGTCAGCTTCTGAGTTGTATTTCCAATTGGAAAAACGACATGTTGACGCCAGAGCAAGCCAAAGCGCGTGCGCAAGGTGAGCAGCAGCAATTGTTTGCGTTCTGCTTTGATATGTACCAAAAGCAAATGAAAGCCTATAACGCGCTCGATTTTGATGACCTAATTTTGATGCCCGTTTTACTTTTGCGCAATCATGAAGACGTTCGTCAACGTTGGCAGAACCGCATCCGTTATCTACTGGTTGATGAGTACCAAGATACCAACACGAGTCAATATGAGTTGGTGAAATTAATCGTCGGTGAACGTGGGCGATTGACGGTCGTAGGAGATGATGACCAGTCCATTTATTCATGGCGTGGTGCGAAGCCTCAGAACCTAGTCTTGCTGGGTGAAGATTACCCGAATTTGCGATTGATTAAGTTGGAGCAAAACTACCGCTCTACGAGTCGAATCCTGCGTGCGGCCAACATTTTGATAGCCAACAACCCTCACGTCTATGAGAAGTCCTTATTTTCAGAAATTCCTGACGGTGAAAAACTCAAAGTGTTGTTGGCTAAAAATGAAGAGCATGAGGCTGAGCGTGTCACGGGGGAGTTGATTGCACACAAATTCTTGAATCGAACCGACTATCGTGATTACGCAATTTTGTACCGTGGTAACCACCAATCACGCTTAATTGAAAAGTCTCTAATGCAAAACCGTGTGCCGTATAAAATTTCTGGTGGCACCTCGTTTTTTGCACGAGCAGAAATTAAAGACATCATGGCGTATTTGCGCGTTTTGGTTAACCCAGATGACGACAATGCATTCTTACGCATTGTGAATACACCACGACGTGAAATTGGCCCTGTAACTTTAGAAAAGCTAGGCAGTTATGCCAATATGCGTGGGAAGAGCCTGTTTGAGTCGAGTTTTGAAATGGGGCTCGAACAGCACTTAACGGGACGCGGCCTGGAAAATTTACGTCGTTTCACCCAATGGTTAGTGGCGATTGCTGACCAAGCTGAGCGTGGTGATACCGTCGAAGCGGTTCGCTCGCTAGTTCGCGATATCCATTATGAAGATTGGCTATACGAAACTTCAGCAAGCCCGAAAGCCGCTGAAATGCGAATGAAGAACGTTTCTGATCTTTACTCCTGGATAGTGGCGGACCTAGAAGGTGACAACTACGATCAAGAAGAGAAAACGTTAAAAGAGGTCGTTCAGCGTTTGACCTTGCGTGACATGATGGAGCGCGGTGAAGAAGATGAAGACAGTGATGCAGTACAACTGATGACGCTGCACGCATCAAAAGGCCTTGAGTTCCCATATGTATACTTAATTGGGTCTGAAGAAGGTATTTTACCGCACCAAACCAGTATTGATGAAGACAACGTCGAAGAAGAGCGTCGTCTGATGTATGTTGGCATTACTCGTGCGCAGCGTGAACTGACTTTCACTATGTGCAAAGAGCGTCGACAGTTCGGCGAGTTGATCAAACCGACTCAAAGCCGCTTTTTGGATGAGCTGCCATTTGATGACGTTGAATGGGAAGTGAATAAAAAGCCAGTATCAGCAGAAGAGCGTATGGCGAAAGGTCAGGCACACATTGCCAATATTCGAGCAATGTTTAAGAAGTAGGGTAACCTTGTGTTCACTGACTAAAAACAAAAAGGCTTGCCAGTTGGCAAGCCTTTTTCGTTGATGTCTTTACTTATAGACCTTCAATCATGTGGTCGATTGCTGCGATGATTTCATCGTCAGAACAGTCCATACAGGTTCCTTTGGCAGGCATCGCATTGAAGCCTTCTAACGCGTGCTTCACTAACGTCTCTTTGCCTTGTGCAATACGCGGCGCCCAGTCATCGGCATTACCCGTTTTAGGTGCGCCGTTTACACCAGATGCGTGACAAGCAATACAAAAAGTACCATAAACTGTGGCGCCATCACGTGGACCGGTTGGTTCTTCTTTCACTGGCTCAGAACCCGCTAGATAAACATCACCGACAGGTTGGATGCGTTCTGCGATCGCATCGTATTCAGTTTGGCTGATGTCAGAAGCTAAAGCTGCCGTAGAAAACGTTAAGGCAGCGAACAAAACGCTAATCATTTGTCGAGACATATCCATTAAACCCACTTCACATTCCCGAGGTAAGTGACTTACCTATTTATATAGTTAGAGTATTAATGCCGAGCAGAGAAATCACTAAATTCCACTGAATGGCATAGAATGATTAGACAACTTGGTTGCAGCTGTTAAATCAATGTAAATAATGGGTGATTATATCCCGATAACTTGTTGCAATAAACAACAAGTTATCCATGACAGGGCGTGAATCACATCAAAAATTCAGTTTAAAGGAAGATAACTGTCGAAAAAGAGACCAAACGATAAAAAAAGTAAAAAAAGTACTAGACGGCATAGTGTGATATCCGTATTATTCCACTCCGCCGATAGGGCATGCGCCCGTAGCTCAGTTGGATAGAGCGTTGGCCTCCGGAGCCAAAGGTCGAAGGTTCGAATCCTTTCGGGCGTACCATTGCCTCGGAGGATACATCGGTAAAAATCAGTGGTGGCTATAGCTCAGTTGGTAGAGCCCCGGATTGTGATTCCGGTTGTCGCGAGTTCAAGTCTCGTTAGCCACCCCATTCTTTCTTTTTTAGATTGAATGCGGTAGCATTGCTTCCAATCTTGATTTAATCAAGATAAAACATCGTCGGTGAATAGCGCAGTTTGGTAGCGCATCTGGTTTGGGACCAGAGGGTCGGGGGTTCGAATCCCTCTTCACCGACCACTATTTAGTTTATGGCTGAGATAGCGGTAAACATGACAATTTGATGGTGGCTATAGCTCAGTTGGTAGAGCCCCGGATTGTGATTCCGGTTGTCGCGAGTTCAAGTCTCGTTAGCCACCCCATTCTTTATTTAAAGAATATATGCTCGGTGAATAGCGCAGTTTGGTAGCGCATCTGGTTTGGGACCAGAGGGTCGGGGGTTCGAATCCCTCTTCACCGACCACCATTTAAAGCCTCAGTCGAAAGACTGGGGCTTTTTTACATTTGAAATTTAGAATGTAGGGAACTGAGGGGCGTGGGCTGAAACGCCAGTCCGCAGGGAGCCCTGCCGCGTCGAATCCTCTTTATCGACCACTATTAGAAAGGCATCTATCCTCTTAAAAGCATCTGCATTCGATTTCAATTTCACCAAAAGTGTACAGCTCTAGGGGCTTTTGAGCACCTATGATCCAAATGCTTTTCGAGCTGACAAAATAAACCCCAGAACGACGTCTGGGGTTTTGTGTTTTTCTAATCCGCTACTTTTATTGGGCGAGTGTTTTAAGGATTTCTCTCAGCTCTACCGTTTCTTGGATTTCAAAATTTGGCGTTATATCTGTTGAGTTACTTGCGCCTGTCGCATTTACCCACACACTCAAAATGCCCATATTGTTAGCGCCTGCTATATCTGCTGGTAAAGAGTCGCCAATGTGTAGGGCTTCTTCTGGTTTTACTTCGACCAAGTCGAGCGCTTTTTGGAAAATGCTCGCAGCGGGCTTCTCTTCAGGCTCTTCTCCCCCCACAATAATATGGTCCACCCAGTCGCTCATCTGTGTCGTGCTGAGTTTAGGGTGTTGAGAAAAAATCGGGCCGTTAGTGATCACGACGAGTTTATAATGCTGACGAAGGTCGCTGAGCATTTCTTTTACACCAGGGAAGAAAGTGAACGCGCCCATACGTGCAGAGTCAAAGTAGTCTTGAGCTTGTTGAGCCTCTTCGGCATTAATGCTGACTCCGTGCTCCGCCAATATGTTTTGGATCAGGCCACAACGGAACGCGTTTTCATCAGGTAACAGAGCCACAAGGTGAGGGAATTCCGCATTCAGCTTCTTGTACACACCCTGTAAGTAGCGCTGTAAGAAAGCTTGTGGTTCGGTAACTTGCGGGTAGGTCTTATGAATCCAAGTCGTAAACTTTTGTCCTGCAACTTTATCGGCTTGTGACGTCGCACATAAAGTCTCGTCCATATCAAAAAAAATCGCTTTAAGCACAGGGGCTCCTTTCATTTACAGCTTGGCTCTAACATTGATTATCTATTATCCCACTCTGAATTGTGCCGTAAAGGGTTAAAACCGACGTGTTTCACCTACAATGGGAGAGTGATGGTAACCGCACTTTTTTTTGTTTAGTCAACAAACCGCTTAAGTGGCGCATAATCGTCGTCGACAAAGGATTTGTGTGGTTTTGCTGTTGTGTTCACGTTTTAGCCTATCCTTTCTCTTTCTAAGTTTGGCTTTTTATATTTGCCGACTATTTTATTAATAGTTTTTTATGTTGAAAAATTGCTTTTCGCATACGATATTGTTTGTTAAATGTTAATAATCACACATGAATAGTATGGCTAATGATCCTGGTTGGCTCATGCTTGTTTTTAGAGCATTTTTCTAGTTTTATTGGTGCATGGCGCACAAAAATAGTGTGATATGAAAATGGTTAAATACTTGTTAATGCATTTTTATTCGCTCATTGTGCGTTTATTTAATGTTTTCTCGGCGGAATATACTTTAATTGTTGCTTTTTTGTGTGATTTTTGCCAAATTGTTTCCGCATTAAGATTTCAGAGTATTATTCTGAATTTGAACGGATTCATTCAGGTGATGAATGGTGCCTTTGGCGCGATTCGATACCACAGACAAGGCAGTAGAGGTCTGAAATGTCACTATTAGAAGTGAAAAACCTTCGTATTGAATACCCATCCCGACACGGCGTTCACGCTGCCGTGAAGTCACTTTCTTTTCATATTGAACGTGGTGAAATCGTGGGTGTTGTTGGCGAATCAGGTGCGGGTAAATCCACCGTTGGTAACGCCGTTATTGATTTGCTTAGCCCTCCAGGTCGCGTTGCTAGCGGCGATGTTTTCCTGGATGGAGAAAAAATTTCTGGTTTATCACCAGAAGCGATGCGTAAGGTTCGCGGATCGAAGATTGGTTTTATTTTCCAAGATCCAATGACCTCACTTAACCCACTTTTTACGGTTGAGCAGCAGCTGAAAGAGACGATCCACGCCAACATGAAAGTCTCTGATGAAGAGGCGTATCAGCGTGCGCTTTCTCTGATGCAGCAAGTTGGCATCCCGCAGCCAGAAAACCGCTTAAAACAATACCCACACCAATTCTCTGGTGGTATGCGTCAGCGTGTCGTCATTGCGATTGCTTTGGCTGGTGAGCCAGATCTGATCATCGCCGATGAGCCAACCACGGCACTGGACGTATCAATCCAAGACCAAATCCTCAACTTGATCCGAGAATTGTGTATCAAGAATAATGTCGGCTGTATGCTGGTTACTCACGATATGGGTGTGGTCTCCAACGTCACCGACCGCGTCGCGGTAATGTATCGTGGTGACTTGGTGGAGTTTGGGCCAACAGCCAAAGTGTTGGGCGATCCTGATCACTCCTATACTCGCAGCCTAATTTCAGCCGTTCCACGTTCAGACAGAAAGCTCGATCGCTTCCCTTTGGTCAGCTACATCGAAGAAGCTGCAGAAATGGAGCCACTCGACATCAAGAATCACTGGCTAGGACAAAGCCAGGATGAGCGCGAGTACACAGGCCCGCTTTTGGACGTGAAGAACGTTAATCTACGCTTTGTCACCAAAGACTCTTTATTTGAAAGCCGTCGCGAATACGTGCAGGCATCCAATAATGTGAGCTTTGAAGTGCATGAAGGCGAAACCTTTGGTTTGGTGGGTGAGTCTGGCTCTGGTAAATCAACCATTGCGCGAGTTATTGCTGGTTTATACCAACCTAACTCTGGTCAGGTGAAGTTTGAGGGTATTGACCTGACAGCTTTAACCTCTGAGAAAGAACGCCGCCCAATGCGTCGTCAAATGCAGATGGTGTTCCAAAACCCGTATACCTCAATGAACCCTCGTATGAAGGTATTCGATATTATTGCTGAGCCAATCCGTTTTCATAAACTGACGAAAAACGAGTCGGAAACTCGCCAAATCGTGAATGACCTTCTCGATCATGTTGGTTTGGGGCGCATGGCTGGGCTTAAGTACCCTCATGAATTCTCCGGTGGTCAGCGTCAGCGTATTTCTATTGCGCGTGCGTTGGCGACTCGTCCTCGACTTTTGATTTGTGATGAACCGACATCGGCACTGGACGTATCGGTACAGGCACAAATTCTAAACTTGCTGAAAGATCTGCAAAGTGAGCTGAACTTGACTATGTTGTTTATCAGCCACGATTTACCTGTTATTCGTCAGATGTGTGACCGAGTAGGTGTGATGCAAATGGGCACACTTTTAGAAGTGGCACCAACAGAACAGTTATTCACGGCACCTCAACACGAATACAGCAAAAAATTGATTTCTCTGATGCCGGAGTTTACTGGCTTGCGAGAAGAGATCGAAACGGCATAAACCAAGCACCTCGCTTGGCTAACCTTTAGTCATAACAAAGACGCAAACACAACAACAAGGGATCCGTATCCCCGCATGAAGGAGTTATGCAAATGAAAACCATGAAAAGCAAATTAGCAGTGGCGCTAATGGCGGCGGGCCTAAGCTTTAATGCACTGGCAGCAGATATCAAAGTTGGCTACGCAGCTGACCCAGTATCGCTTGACCCACATGAGCAGCTATCAGGTGGCACACTGCAAATGTCACACATGGTATTTGATCCGTTGGTTCGCTTTACTCAAAAAATGGATTTCGAACCTCGTCTAGCAGAGAGCTGGGAGCGCATTAACGACACTACCGTTCGTTTTAAATTACGTGAAGGTGTGAAATTCCACTCTGGTAATACCCTAACGGCTGACGACGTTGTATGGACGTTTGAGCGTCTACAAAGTTCTCCTGATTTTAAAAACATTTTCGACCCGTACGAGAAAATCGTCAAAGTGGACGACAACACGTTCGATCTTGTAACCAAAGGTCCTTACCCACTAGTGCTGCAAACTGCAACGTACATTTTCCCTATGGACAGCAAGTTTTACACGGGTAAAACCGCAGACGGCAAAGACAAGTCTGAACTAGTGAAGCACGGTAACTCATTCGCATCGACTAACGTTTCTGGCACGGGTCCGTTCATCGTGACATCACGTGAGCAGGGCGTAAAAGTGGAATTTGAACGCTTTAAAGATTACTGGGACAAAGAGTCGAAAGGTAACGTTGATAAGCTAACGCTTGTTCCAATCAAAGAAGATGCGACTCGTGTAGCTGCGCTACTTTCTGGCGGCGTTGACATGATTCACCCGGTAGCACCAAACGATCACAAACGTGTGAAAGACGCAGACGGCATCGATCTAGTCACGCTACCAGGTACTCGTATCATCACGTTCCAACTAAACCAAAACAGCAACGAAGCACTGAAAGACGTTCGCGTTCGCCAAGCGATTGTTCACGCAATCAATAACGAAGGCATCGTGAAGAAAATCATGAAAGGCTTCGCAACGGCAGCTGGTCAGCAAAGCCCTGCAGGTTACGTTGGTCACGATGACAAACTGGTTCCTCGCTACGATCTGAAGAAAGCGAAAGAGCTGATGAAAGAAGCAGGCTACGAAGATGGCCTAACGCTAACTATGATTGCGCCAAACAACCGCTACGTAAACGATGCGAAAGTAGCGCAAGCGGCGGCGGCAATGTTGTCTAAGATTGGCATCAAGGTTGATCTGAAAACTATGCCAAAAGCGCAATACTGGCCTGAGTTTGATAAGTGTGCGGCAGACATGCTGATGATTGGTTGGCACTCGGATACAGAGGACTCGGCAAACTTCAACGAGTTCCTAACTATGACTCGTAACGAAGAAACCGGTCGTGGTCAGTACAACTGTGGTCACTACTCAAACCCAGAAATGGACAAAGTAGTAGAAGCAGCTAACGTTGAGACGGACCCTGCGAAACGTGCAGCAATGCTGAAAGGTGTCGAAGCGACGCTATACAACGATGCTGCATTCGTACCGCTACACTGGCAAAGTGAAGCATGGGGCGCGAAGTCTAACGTGAAAGCCGCAGACATCGTGAACCCAATGGTAATGCCTTACTTTGGCGACCTAGTTGTCGAGTAATCATACTTAGTCATGACAGAGAGGGGCGCCAGTCCTTCTCTGCTTTCGACACTTGGCTCGGTTTATTTCAGTCGGATTGAGCCAGTTTTACAGACTGAATTTTCTCTCTAAGTTTAGAGATCTATGGATAGTTAAGGGGCAAGGAATGTTTTCGTTTCTGGTCAAGCGCCTGTTTCAGGCACTGATAGTGATGTTTGTGATCAGTTTGGTGGCGTTTGCCATTCAGGACAACCTGGGTGATCCGCTGCGTGAGCTTGTAGGTCAGTCGGTTTCGGAATCGGAGCGCCAAGCGCTACGCGACGAATTGGGCCTGAACGATCCCTTTATCACAAAGTACACGCGCTTTGTGGGTAATGCACTGCAAGGTGATTTGGGTACATCATACTTTTTCAAGCGACCTGCGGTTGAGGTGATCCTCGATAAGCTGGTGGCAACATTAGAGCTCGTGTTTGGCGCGACGCTCATCATTATCGTTTTCTCTATACCACTCGGGGTGTATTCCGCGATTCACCCGAAGAGTGTCTTTACCAAATTTGTTATGGCGATGAGTAGTGTCGGCATCTCGATTCCGGTGTTCCTAACCGCAATCATGCTGATGTACGTCTTCTCCATCGAACTCGGCTGGCTGCCTTCCTACGGGCGAGGTGAAACCGCTAACGTGCTCGGTTGGGAATCTGGCTTCTTTACCATCGATGGTATTAAGCACCTTATCCTGCCGTGTATTGCGCTAGCGTCTATCATGCTGCCGTTGTTCATCCGTCTGGTACGTTCAGAAATGCTGGAAGTACTGAGCTCGGAATACATTAAGTTCGCCAAAGCAAAAGGTTTGAACTTACAAAAAATTTACTACCAACATGCACTTAAGAACACCATGCTGCCAGTATTGACGGTAGGTGGCGTGCAGATTGGTACCATGGTGGCTTACACCATCCTAACCGAAACCGTATTCCAGTGGCCGGGTACAGGCTTTCTTTTCCTAGAGGCAATCAACCGTGTCGATACACCGTTGATCACAGCTTACGTTATCTTTGTTGGTCTGATTTTCGTGGTAACCAATACCATCGTTGATTTGCTGTACGGAATTATCAACCCAACTGTGAACTTAACTGGAAAAGGAGCTTAATCATGAGCCAATCAAATGTAACACCAGCTCCTGAAGCCGCTCCATCTGCATGGCAGCGTTTTAAAGAGTCGGACTTCTTGTATTACTTCAAGCGCGACAAAGTGGCGATGGCAAGTTTTACGGTCTTTATGATGTTCTTAGTGTTGGCATTAGCTGCGCCAATTCTAGCTCCGACTGACCCGTATGATCTGACGTCTATCGACATCATGGATTCAGAGCTACCACCGTCTTGGATGGAAGAGGGCGATGAGCGTTTTGTTCTTGGTACTGATGAGCAAGGCCGTGATATTTTATCGACCATTCTTTACGGTTCTCGTTTGTCTTTGACGATCGGCTTTTTAGCCGTCGGTCTTCAGTTGATTCTGGGTATCATCATTGGTTTGTCGGCGGGTTACTTCGGTGGTCGTATCGATAGCTTCTTGATGCGTTTTGCAGACGTACAGTTGTCATTTTCGACCATGATGGTCGCGATCATCGTGTCAGCTATCTTCAAAGCCAGCTTTGGCAGCGATTTTTACAGCCAATACGCGGTGGTGATGCTGGTGGTGATCATCGGTGTGGCTGAATGGCCGCAATACGCACGTACCATTCGTGCTTCAGTACTGGCTGAGAAGAAGAAAGAATACGTAGAAGCGGCACGCGTGATGGGCTTTAAAGCGCCACGCATCATGTTCCGTCACATCCTACCAAACTGTCTATCACCAATCTTGGTTATCTCGACGGTACAGGTAGCGAATGCGATCATGTCGGAAGCGGCACTGTCATTCCTAGGTTTGGGTCTTCCTGTTGATCAGCCGTCACTAGGTGCGCTGATCAGCATCGGCTTTAACTACATCTTCTCAGGTGCGTGGTGGATTACTGCCTTCCCAGGCATCGTGTTGGTTACACTGGTTCTGGTTATCAACTTATTGGGTGACTGGTTACGAGATGTATTCAACCCGAAACTGTACAAAGGTTAAGAATTTTCCTGCCAAGCGTTGTAAATTCGCTTAATTCCTTCCTAAACTGAGAGCCGGATGCAAATTCCGGCTCTTTTTTTGCTAGTTATTCTTTGTTCACATTTTTTTGGCGCTTTGCCGCCATAATGACCTTACCCACTAATTTAGAGTGAAGTGTATGGAAATGAAGAAGGCACAACACCCATCTCGTATCTTCCAAGCAAGCCTAGCTCTCGGCTTGTTGTTGGTATGCGCCCAGTTTTCTAGCCCAGTATCGGCGGAGGAGTTCCTTTGTCAAGCTACTCAAGCCAGCGAGAAAGAACTGCCGATGCTTGAGAAAACGTGCCCAATTGGTAACGGAGTATGGGGAAAGAAAGTGCCGCAAGGAGGCAACTACCTCTACTGGATTCAATGCGGATTACTACCAAAGCCAATGTCACTCGCGAAAGCAAAGCCGCTTTACAGCAAGATTACGACTGACGTGTGGATGAAGCTGGAGTCCAAAGGTTATCGCTGTTTGATTGGGCCTTACAAAGATCTGTCTGATGCGAGAGGGGATTTGCGAGGAGTCAAAACCTTGTCGAATTACAAAGAGGCTTTCATCCGCGTGGTTGGAAAAGAGAATAAACAGTCTACGACACCATCTAAACCCGCTGTGCCGTCGAAATCAGCCGCATCTTCGGTTAAGCCAACACCGACGGTGACCCCGAAACCCGCGCCAGTTCCTGCCGTGCGAGCTGATACCGACGCCTTTACAGCGCCGGCAGAGAAGTCAAAGACCGCGGCAAAAAATACACGTGATAATTCTTCTTCCAAGCCTGTTGCTAAGACCAAAGCGAAGCCAGTTGTGAGCGGGAATGATGACATTGAAGTTCGGTTGAGAACCTCCTTACAAGGCAAAATGTACGTGGTGCCATATTTACTCGACCACCACAATCAGTTTTACATGGAATACGGCAAGCCGTGGAATCGTCTCAACTACGAAAACTCGCAAAAAGTATGTCAGCAACTGGGTATGAGCTTAGCCAGCCCTGCAGAATTCAAAGTGTTGAGGGCGTCTGGGGTGATGGAAAAAAATCAATGGCCACTGCAACTGCCGTATTGGGGCAAAGGTAAGAAAGGTTTGTTCGCAGATCGTGAGCCAAACCAGCTCACCGGAACCTCATTATTGAACGTGGTGTGCGTGAAATAACGACTCAAATATTGCGGTCAAAAGATAGAAGAAAGCCCCGAGTTCGGGGCTTTTTTGCGGTCTCAAATATTATCGCTATTTGAGTGGCGTTTCTTTGTGACAGTTAGAGCAGATATACACTTCTTTGATGCCGACCAAGCGTTCCCAAAGCGTTCTGCGTCTTCTACGCAAATGCACGCTATCACAGCAAGGGTTAACGATGGTTGCTTTAGTCATCATCGCCAGGCTCCAAAATCGGGAGCGAACTCGCGATGCTCGTCATGGCTTCTTTGTTGTGAGAGTACAGACCATATTCCGGCGCGGATTCATGACCGTTTTGCTCTTTACTCCAACGAATACCGATGTAGAAGTCACCAAAATCACGGTTGATGTAACGATGACGAGTTTTGTAATCTGACTCTGAGCCTGTTTCTTTTAGAATCAGCAGCTCACGGCCTTCATCATTCTGGATTTCCCAATTACCTGGAGTTTGGAATCCTGTTGGCATGAACGACGTGTAGTTGTAAGTATCAGCGTCGTACTCGTACGTACCTGACGAGTATTTCAGGACTTTGTCGTCGCCCGAGCCTTTACTTTCTACCATCAAGTCATGCTCTACCGTGCCGTGTTTGATGTGTTCTGCAACCGAAAGTGATTCTGCGAATGGTGTATTGCTTGAATCCATCCAGAACAGCTCATCATCTGAGATTTTAACGATCATTTGAGTGCCGTTATGCTCGGTTGTGTGCTGGTACAGCATTTCATACTCTTCGCCGTAGCTGTTGTATAGCTTGCCGTCTTTCAGCTCGACGTCTTCACAGTCTTTATTGTGGTATTCCGCGTAACCAGTTTGTTGGTCCAGATCGGCAAGAATAGCGTAGGCATCGTGTTCCCATGTGTTTTCTAGGAAGTCGCTGATGCTCGCTTTGTACTCTTGATTCATCTCATCATGGTTTGAGCCCCAGCAGAATAGTAGGCCTTCAGAGTCTTGCATCAACATGGCATAGCCAATTTCACCGTCTTTTTGTGCAAAGCTACCCATTTTCCACTCTTGACCGTTGAAGTGCTCGTGAGTGAAGCCCAAAGTCGGTACTACTGGTGGTGGCGTTACGCCTTCGATAACCCTTGGCATGCTAAGCGCAATCTGTACCGCGGTATGGCCATCTGTTGCGCTAATCGCAAGTGCTGCACCAGCTTCGCTCGCTTTTGTCGGTGTGCCTTTAATGGTGACAATCGCATTACCATCCTCAGATACTGTTAGACCTTCAATGTCCACATAGTCCGCTGAGTAGTCGGTGATATGACCGTCTTTATCTTGGAACAAGCTAGAAATATCGAGCGTTTGTTCAAATACTTCACCTTGTTGTAGGTACCAACCATCAACGATGGACTGTAGATGCGCTTGTTCTGTTTCTACAACCATTGGTGGTAAGTTTGCCGATTCGATTTCGAACTTAAATACGGTGCTGACCGTACCCAAAACCTTACCTGAAGAATCAATGTCTTGCGCCGTTAGGACGATCTCAAAATCTCCAGCTTTTTCTACGATAGCAGTCGGATATAGCACAATCAGGTTGCCAGTTTGCGCAACTTCAATGCCTGTGCCTGCTAAGTTGTGCGTCAGTTTGGTTGTCACAAGGTTTTGGTCTTTGTCTGTGAAAAGACCTTCGATGTTTAGTTCAACGCCATCAAAGCCTGAGCCTTTTACGATTTTTGGTAATTTGCCAAGCTTATCTTTAGCAGCCTCTTCGACGGTTTCGTTTACGGTTAGCTTGTTATTGATTGCCGTTTCAGGTGCTAAGTTGTCGCTATTTGGGGTCGCGTCAGTGATGATTGGGCGTAGGCTTGCATCATTGATGTTTTCGCCAGATGCGATAAGACGATCGACTTCTTGGTTTGCCGCTTGAGCAAATTCAGTGGCCTTTTTCTCGTAGTTAGCTGGGTTTTGCGCTTTTGAGTCGGTCAGAATCTGAGCGGTTTTATGTAGTTCGGCGTTTTTTGTCGCACCTTCAACAAAATCACTGTACAGATCAATTGGTGCTTCTTCTGAGCCTCCTAGCGCTTGGTTTACCTTGGCTTTTGCGTCTTCTTCACTAATGGATGGATCTTTTGCCATTTCAATCGCAACAAGGTCCGTGATAGGTGAAATCACGTTTGACGATGTTGGTGCACGGAACACGATTTCGTGGGCCATGGCTTGGCCTGGATGATCCATATCAACCGTGTATTTGCCAGCGTACTCTTTAGCATCCAAAGCGATAAGCTGTTTCTGCTTTGCACCGTTTGGTGTAATGGTCTGCAGCGCTAGAGTGCTTTCTGGTTTTGCATCCAATTTAAGCTGACCTTTCTCATCGGTCAGACCAAGGAATGTTTCTTGAGTGTCCCATTGGCCGTTGTTGTTCGTATCTTCAAAAACAACTGCATGTTTGAAGTAGCCGTCAAAGCCTGTGATCACAACACCGTTGTTAGCACTGCTTGAACCACCATCTGAACCGCCACAGCCAGTAAGAGCGATAGCCACTGACGCTGCTAATAAACTCACCTTATTCATTATTCATTTGTCCTTGTTTCGTTTCCGAATGAGAAAGTCGCTTTTTTATTGTTTTTATCTTTCAATCTCACTAGTGAGATTGAAGAGAGTGGTGTCTTTTTAATGACTATTGAGCCTAGGTTCAAGACACGAAAAACCGCACAAAACCCGTAAAATTTATTTCTATTTTTTGTCTATGATGGAAAATTGATAATTTGATCACGGTTCCAGTTTTATTTTGGAGATGATTGTTTTGTCAAAATAACCACCTGTAAAGAAAGGTCTATTGGGTGTCGCTAAGGACAGGGGCGTGATAAATCATGTTGATCTTAAATTCCTCAACGCGATCAGCAAATTGAGGGTGAGGTTTAAGCACATAACTGTAGACTTCGCCCGGAATGAATATGTCGTAATCTGTGTATTCAAGGTTGTAAAACATAAATGTTCGTTGCCAGTAATCATCTGGCCATTCAGCACAATGTATTGGAGTTATGCCGTCAAAATCCATTGAGCTAGAGATAATATCGGCAAACTCTCCTCGCCCCGCTACGATAGAGCTGTACCAGTAAAATAAATAATCATGACAAAATAGGTCATGTTGATTTGATTTCATATTGAGATCAGAGTCCAGCTTGTGCACTGGTTCGTTACCCTGAACACTTCTATCAAATATGTAGTTGCTAGCAGTCCCGTTTATGTAACCCCCTCCTGAAATGGGAAAGAGGTAGTCAAACAACATTCCTTGATATTCGTACTCACCAGTGTGGACATTGATGCGTTTTTCCATCGATTGCTTGTTTTTTTGCATGGTGTAGCTTTCGAATTGTTTGCCATCAAACACGGTGGTGAAATAGTTCTGAGTCTCTTTATGAACCTGAGATGCGTATACCTTTTTGGTGGTCCAAATTTGGCGTACGCCGTGGACATAAACAATCAACGAGTCATCACTGATTTTGTACTCACCCACCTTTTTTAAGTCTCCCTTTTCAGGACACTGGTGTTTGTTGTTTGAGGCGGCATAACGTACCTCGTCATCCTCAAACTGAAACGCTTCGCAATACACCACTTCATACGCGTACGCGGTACCGCCAAGATTTTGCGTCGTCTCCAAGCGATAGACAGTGTCGCCAATTAACGGGTGTTCCGTGTCATTGTGACCTGGAGTGACAACAGGCAACTCAAAACGTGTTGTGACCCACGCATGGTCGCTGTCGCCGTGGTAATCATCACGCGCCGCTACCGCCAGGTATGTGGTGGTTTTAATGTTCTCTGGTGCACCTAGCACCATCATTTGTCCTTGGTTTAGCACCCTTAATCCATTGGCGTTTTCGAGCCAAATCCGAGTGGTGAGGAGATCACCATCCGGGTCTTCAAACAGTTGGTTAAGATTGAGCGAATAGCTAATCGGAGAGTTTTGGTTGAGCTCCCAAGCATAAATAATGGTTTGTAGCTGTTGTTCCACCGTGAGGTTGATGATGGGTTTATTGTTCTCTGATGGGTCCTCTTTTGAGCGGCTGTCTTCATAACCCAATGACGAGTCGTAAAAAGAGCCGTCTTCTGTAGTATGAAATGGGTTCGTAATTGGCCCTGGTTGTCCTAAAATGGCAGAGTTGAAGGCGTCATCACCGTCTTTTTTGTGGGCGTTCTCCAACGCAGAACCTGTCAACGCTTGCTTTACTTCAACTAAAGATGTGCGCTCATATTGACGATGTGTTCGCGTGGTTGATTGGCTCGTGCTGTCTGATGAGTCCGCCGCGGATGCCAAGCTGGATTCGTCTGACATGCAGTATACGCCGAGCAAACAGATGCAGATTGCGCCGATTATCCAAAACTTTTTGCTTCTCATTACGCGTGCGCCATTCGTGATTGCAACCAACTGCGAGAGAATTTTAGGTCTTTCTCTATTAAGCTCGCGCTGCACTCGAGTAGTTCACTGATTTCTTGGTTTTTCATTCCCATTAAATACTTGAGTTTGAGTGCACTTGATTGGCGTGGGTAACGGCTACTGAAGTTATCCAGAGCTTTATCCATGATGATTAATTGTTCGAAGCGATCTTCTTCATCTCTCATCAATGTGATGTGTTGACGCTTTTGTGCTTGGTGTGAGCGTGCGTTATCGATCAAGATTTGACGCATCACTTTGGCGGCCATCAAAAAGAAATCACGTTTTGTTTCAATTTCACTCATGTCGCAGTTGGACATCTTCAGGTAAGCATCGTGAATTAATGCCGTGGTGCTGTTGACGCTATCGGCCAATACCTTGTTGTCGGTGCCGTACTTTTCCGCGTTTCGTTCACGCTCGTGTTGGGCGATCTTACGTAACTGCAAATACGCAAATTGGTAAAGCTCACTCTCGGCTTGTTTATCACCAGATTGCCATTGTTGAATGATTTGTGTCAGTGCTACTGCTGTTGCCATGGTTATACATCCTCGCTCACTTTGACAAATTCAGAAATGGTGTGGGTTTCAATGCGATCGGAGCCGTCTCGGTTGCGGAGAACATCTTGTTGATAGCGATATAAAATGCCTTGTTCCCAAGTTGCGCCAGCGGGCAGATATTCCCAAGTGGTGTAATTGATTTCGGCAGGGGTCGTTGACCAACGTACCATGACATTCATTTGCGCAAGCTCGGCTTTGGGTTCGTCATTGTTGACCCACCACATGTCCGCATACTCTTGGGTGACATCTTGTGTGTATAGGCTTGCGTCGGTTGGACAGGTGTCTGCATTGTGCGGCAGTCGCATGACTTGTTGGTGGCGCATCAATAGGCACGATTGTGTCATGGACTGCTGGTGGTATTGGGTCTGCTGCCATACCCCGAGGTAGTCGATGTCGTGTTCGTTCGTGTTGGGGTAGGTAAACCACAGCATTTCTGTACGATTGTGGTGGTGGATGTTTTTTTTACGCCCAAGGCCTTGTACTTTTTCCATCAGTAGCTCAGTACTTGGATCAAAGTTGAGTGCAACGGAGCGGTATTTCCAGTCGCCTTCATCATCAAAGTCTTCAAGAGAGAAACCATTCAAGTCGTTGCGGGTGCACCCAGTGATTGAGCAACCGACGATATTAAACCAATCCGCAAATTTGCTTATCGGCTCGACAATGTCTTCCGTGATAGGGCGCTTCATCGAGAGGAAGCAACCTTGAAAATGATCGCCAATGCTTGGATGCTCAATCAATGAATCTTTGGTGATGGTGAATCGAGTTTCACCAAACGGAGGGCGATATTTAGGATGATGTTGATAACGTAAGTCGTAAGCACAAGCTCGGCCTTGCCAATCTTTCTTTTTGATCACGATGTTTTTGAACGTCATGCCGCGAGGTTCAAAGATGATCTCATCTGAGGCAAAGTTTTTTTCAATGTACTGCTGGCTTTCGTTTAGGTGCTCGATTGCCTCATCGACAGATACCCAGTCGAGATTGAGGTGACGTTTGGCGTCATCCAGATAATTGAGGTCAAGGCCCTTGAGCTGGTTTTGAAAGCGAGCATCAGACAACACGCGGTTGGCTAAGACAATTTCCTTACGATTCTCAGGCGTGCTGTCGAGAGAGAGCAGCAGGCGCGTCATATTGATGCTACGACTGGGTTTGGTTGTTGCCATCGTCGGTGTAAGCACTTCTTGGCTCGATAAGGTTGTCAGCAGATAACCTTTATCATCGTTGCCAAGGAAGAAGCTAATCACATCACCAGGTTGGTAGTGAAATGCCCCTTGTTGGGTAACGCCAGTGATATTGGAACTGGTTTTGTAATACAAGCCAGTCACTGGCGCATCGATAAAGTAGCCTTGCCTCAAGGTTGAAGTGGGCGGGTGTGAAGTAGCAGCAGAAGTGTCTGCTGCTAACGTGGAGGTAGCCGTCAGTGCAGACAGCCAAAATACCACTGAACGTGTATACATCTTGTTTTAAGCCTTATTGGTTGGTGCTGTCCTCAGACGCACAATTTGGCTGACAACTCATTGGAGTAGTTAGGTGCTTCTTTGGCACCGGTGTCATCATCGCCAACAACATTTTTTGTTTTATGTGTTTGGGGATATCTGGATTAGAGAGTATCCGCCTTCGTGTTAACTCCATCATGGAGCTCACTGAGAGGTGTTCGACATTCTGCCCCTTCGCGTGGAAGATAAGGCGAGTCATTTCGTACATCATATCTTCTGCAATCTTCTTCTCTTGTTGCAGTTGGATATTCTTTTGCATCATGGCGCTGCCAAATAGCACACCTGATAGCACGATGATGCCTGACAATGCAGAAGCAAGAGGGCGCCGTTGCACCAAGCGAAAGGCGCTATACAAAGGCCAGTGTTTTTTCTGCTCGATAGGGCGACATTCGATAATTCGCTCGATATCAATGCGTAGCGCTCGCACATCTGGGTATCGCACTTGGGTGGCTGGACGCGTCGCCCGTCTTATCACCCAATACACATCAGACCAAACCGCTGGTGACGGAAACATCAACGCGAGGATTTTGCCCAATGAATAAACATCGCTTTGCTCTGTCAGTACTTGTCCTGCCTGCTGCTCAGGGCTGGCAAAATTTTGGCTAAACGCAATCAGTGCCGAGGGTGCTCCCTCTCGGGTGGAGTGCGCTTTTTGAGTCAAGTTGAAGTCGAGCAGTTTGGGTCGTTTGCTACGATCAATCAGTATATTTTCTGGTTTTAGATCGGCATGCAAAACATGATGCTGGTGGGCGTGCTCCATCGCCTGACAAATCTGCTTAAACAGCAGCAGTTTTTCTGTCTTTTCCAGCTTATTTTCTGACAGGTATTCATCTAAGGTTTGACCAAATACCCGCTCCATCACGATGTAAACTGAATCTTGATGAAGGCCGCCATCAAACACTTTCGCTATGTATGGATGGTTTAGGCGCGCGAGCAGTTGTGCCTCATCGAAGAGTGCACGTTGTCCCAGCACATTACTCAAATTGCTTTGAATAAACTTGATGGCCAGATCTTGTTCGAACGTTTCATCTGCACGTAGGGCGGCGTAAACGACACCCATGCCACCGCGACCCAACTCATGAGTTAGGCGATACTTACTGATGACTTCTCCGCTTAGATCGACGTCTCGGTTCGTAGCCTGGTGAGCACCAAAGTAAAGTAACTGCGTTAATTGTTCTTCTGGTGTCTCATTGGCTAAAAGAGGAACGAGTTGTTGATACAGCTCAGGTTGACTTTGTTGCAATGCTTGGAGGTATTGCTGCTTTTGGGAGTCGTCCAGATCAAGCAAGTGATAGTAAATCTGGGTTTCGCTAGAGCCTAACTGCACTGTGCCTAATGTCTTATTCTTTTAGGTACGGCATTTTATAAGAACTTTGATATAAATGTCATTTATTTATTCGGCTTTGACTCACAATGTATGAAACGCAATTTGGTGGCTAATAGAATAATAACGTCATGATTTTGCGAATTATTTTCACTGAGCTTGTCGACAGAGAGTCTATTCGTCATAATGTTACTTGTAACATTACTGATAAATCACATATTTATGGCTCAACAGAATAAGAAAACTCGCACGACATTGCAGGATGTCGCAGACCAAGTTGGCGTCACGAAGATGACGGTTTCACGTTATATGCGTAACCCTGAATCGGTGGCAGAAAAGACTCGGGCCAAGATTGCGACTGCGATTGAAGAGATGGGATACATCGAAAACCGCGCCCCCGCTATGCTGTCAAAGTCGTCCAGTAAAGCCATTGGTATTTTACTGCCCTCATTGTCCAACCAAATTTTTGCTTCCTTTGTTCAGGGCATCGAGATGGTGACCAAAGCCAATGGCTATGAGACGCTTTTAGCGCATTTTAGCTACGATGAGCTTGAAGAAGAACGCAAGATCGCGTCATTACTCTCTTATCAGGTCGATGGACTTATTCTAACCGAAAGCCATCACACGCCGCGTACATTGCAGATGATAAAAAATGCAGGGATCCCTGTAGTGGAAACCATGGAACTACCACCAAAGCCGATTGATATGGCGGTTGGGCTCGATCATGAAGATGCCTCGTACACGGCGGTTAAGCAGATGCTAGATTCAGGTAAGCGCACAATCGTTTATTTTGGGGCGCGTTTGGATACGCGAACCAAGCTGCGTATGCAAGGCTATGATCGCGCGATGACGGAAGCAGGGCTAGAACCTAAGCACGTATTAACGGGTGATCACTCTAGCTTCTCTTTAGCGCATGATTTGCTTGAACGCGCGCTAGAAACTCACCCAACGCTTGATGGCGTATTCTGTACTAACGACGACATCGCGATAGGGACCATGCTGAGCGCGCAACAACGTGGCATTCAAGTTCCGCAGCAGCTGGCGGTTGTGGGCTATAACGCGCTGGATATTGGTCAAACCATCAGCCCGAAACTGACTAGCGTCGATACACCGCGTTTCAAAATCGGTGAAAAGAGCGCAGAGCTTTTGATCGCGCGTCTGAAAGGTGAAGCGCAAGAAGAAAAAGTGGTTGATATGGGGTATCAAATTACCTCAGGAGAGAGTGTTTAACTCGCAGTTATCCGCTCTCTGTATTCGCTCATCAATGGTATTGGCAGGTTAGGGTATGGCACATCAGCTGGATGCATTGGATCTCAACTTAATGCGTTTATTAAAGGCCGTGGTGGACAACCGCAGCATCAAGCTGGCCGCGATGCAGTTGGGCATTTCTCAACCGAGCGCCAGCCGCGGCGTGATGAAGCTCAAGCAAGTGTTTGATGACCCGCTGTTTGTGCGTAAAGCGCATGGGGTTGAGCCGTCACCGATGGCGATTCGCCTTGCCGCCGAGTTCGATAACATGATTGCACCACTGGAAAAAGTGGTGCAAGAGTTTGAAGTGTTCGACCCACTGCAATACCAAGGGCAGATCGCGATTGTGACCGACCCTTATTTGATGGATGAGCAAGGGCAGCGATTGCTAACTGGCTGCCATCGAGCCTTTCCCAAAGCGCACTTTGCCTTTTCCAGTTGGAACAGTTACTCGCACGATGAAATGTTAGAGGGCGAGCACGATTACTGCATTCTTGACCAAGAGACCGAGCTGTCGAAAGACATTTATATGCGTCCGTTGTTTGTTGAAAAACGGGTGATTTTGGCGCGTAAAAACCATCCGACCTTGTCGAAAGTCAGCAATGATTGGGACACGGTCTCCAAGCTGCCCCTTGTTTCTTTGCCTGCGCCCGCGTCATATAAACCGCTTTGTACCGTGGAGTCCGAGTATCGCCGCATGGGCTATGAGCCCGTGGTGTTATTGAAATCCTATAATTTGCGCGTGGCTTGCCAAATGCTGCAAGAAACCGACGCAATTATGTATGCCAGTCAAAGCTCGGCATTGTTGATGCCGGAACTGGCGTCTTACGCAATGCCACTCGTCAACCGTGAGTTCAGTCAGTTTGTGGTCTCTGGCGGTTTCCTTCAAACCAACCGCAACCATCCTTTGCACAGACACCTGCATAAAGTGGTGCGACAAACCCTCAATACGCCGCTGATTTTTACGCAGTGACGTCACTTTATGGCATCGGCTGAATGAGAGAGCTGGTGCTTTAACCTTGTCAGTATTGTGTGATTACATAGACAACTTACTTCTTAAGATATTCAAAAATGAATATCTCAATTACCTGTCTCTTTTTCCTACCCAGCGCTAACCTTATCTCAAATAATCAGGAGAAGTGGCTCATTTTTATCTTTTTAACTTTTTGAATGTCGATACAGATGCGTGACATTCACCATTCTCCGTTATGCATTTTTTTAATTTCTGATGGAGGATTAATCATGCTAGTTGCACGTCTATTTTTATTGCTTGCCATCGTTGCCGAAGTAGCAGGCACCAGCACCATGTCTTTTATCGGACAAGGTCATGGATGGTTGGGCTACATCGTGATGTACGTATTGATTGCGGTGTCGTACTACTTCCTCTCGATTGCAGCGAAAAAGATTTCTATCGGCGTGGCATACGCTGTTTGGGAAGGGTTGGGTATCTCATTGATCACGGTCGTTTCGATCGTGTTGTTTGATTCTGACTTAAATACCCAAGAGCTGCTTGGTTTGATGTTAGCTGTCATCGGCATCGTTTGTGTGACTTTAGGGGAGTCACACGGTCAATCTAACACCAAGAAAAACGCCGATAAACTGGCAAAAGAACGTTCATTTTCTACAAGTGTAAGGTGTGAATCATGAGTCAATTTTTTACGATGTCATTTGGATTTGTCGTGATGGCTGCCTTGGTCGATATCGTGGCGAACATGGCGCTCACACGTTCTCACGGCTTTAAATACAAAGGCTGGGGCATTACCGCGATTGTGTTGGTACTGGCTGCGTTCACGCTGTTGGCGCAAGCGGTGAAAGAGATCGACTTAGCTATTGCTTACGCCTCTTGGGGCGCGATCGGTATCTTGGGTACCGCAGTGGGTGGAGCCTTGCTGTTTAAACAGAAACTCAAGCCAATCGGCTGGTTTGGTATCTTTGTGGTGATTGCTGCGGTCGTGGTGATGAAAACCGCTTAATGCAATCCTCTGAGCCCCAGATATCTTCATTCGGAACAGCGAGGGACGAGCGTGATTCAGAACCTACCAACAAAAAGTGCTGTGACAGAGTTGTTTTCTCTAGCTTTACAGCACCTTGATAGTAGATTCCTGATCTCGCCTAGGCTCGTCGAAATGACGGAGTCATTCATTTTTAAGAAGAACAGTGACCAACCCCAAAGCTCGTCATTCTGAACAGCGAGGGACGAGCGTGATTCAGAATCTACTAACAAAAAAGTGCTGTGGCAGAGGGATTTTCTCTGGCTTCACAGCATTTTGCTATTAGATTCCTGATCTCGCTTAGGCTCGTCGGAATAACGGACTAATTCGTTTATTGAAAAAGAACAGTGACCAATCCCAAAGCTCGTCATTCTGAACAGCGAGGGACGAGCGTGATTCAGAATCTACCAACAAAAAAGTGCTGTGGCAGAGTTGTTTTCTCTGGCTTCACAGCACGTTGATATTAAATTCCTGATCTTGCATAGGCTTGTCGAAATGACGAGGTTTTTCTTCTCGCCTTAAACAATGAAGCTTGCGCCTTCTTCTGCACTAGAGACGTTTTGGCGGATCACGCTAAACAAGCCTCGTCCCCATGTTTGTTGGGTAGATTCGGTATCGAAATGAATCAACTCACGATCAGTAGTGTCGCTTAAGTTGTTCAGTTCGCCTGTTTGGCAATCAAGGCGAATCAAATCACCGTTGCGCACCAAACCAATCGCGCCACCACGAATGGCTTCTGGAGAAACATGAATCGCAGACGGAATTTTACCTGACGCGCCAGATAAACGACCGTCCGTCACTAGCGCGACTTTAAAGCCCGCTTTCTGCACGTTACCTAAAATTGGCATCAGCTTGTGCAGTTCAGGCATGCCGTTTGCCGCTGGGCCGTTGTGTGTGACCACAACGATGCAGTCTTTGTTCAGCTCACCACGTTTGTACGCGGCTTCCACTTCGTGTTGGCATTGGAATACGATCGCAGGTGCCACAATCACGCGTTGCTCTTCTTTTACCGCAGACACTTTCACCACGGCTTTGCCCAAGTTGCCAGTCAGTACGCGAGTGCCGCCAGTGTTTTGGAAAGTGGCGTCTGGTTTGGCGATCACGTCACCGTCTTGGCTTCCTTGGCACGGTGTCCAAGTCAGTTGGCCATCGACAAGGCTCGGCAGCGTCATTTGGTCTTCAAATTCACCAAACACGGGTTTCACATCGCGATGCAAAAGCTCGGATTGGTTCAAGCGGTGCAATAACGCAGGCACGCCACCCGCGTCTTGGAACGCGTTCATATCGGCTGGGCCGTTCGGGTAAACGCGAGCTAACAAAGGAACCACATCCGACAGATCGCTGATGTCTTGCCACGTGAGCAAGATGCCAGCAGCACGCGCCACGGCGATCATATGAATGGTGTGATTGGTACTGCCGCCAGATGCAAGTAGAGCGATGATGCCGTTGACCAAGCTCTTTTCTGTGACCACTTCTGCCAACGGACGGAAGTGTGCAGAACCCGCCGTCATTGAGGCGATTTTCAGAGCCGCGTGATCGGTTAACGCTTTACGCAGTTGGGTATGGGGATGAATGAATGCCGAACCTGGCAGCATCAAGCCCATGGCTTCGAACACCAACTGGTTGGTGTTGGCGGTGCCGTAAAACGTGCATGTACCCGCAGAGTGGTAAGCGCGACACTCCATATCCAGCAGAGCGTCTTTGCCGACTTCTCCCGCTGCGTATTTTTGGCGCACGTCGACTTTCTCTTCGTTGCTGATGCCTGTTGCCATCAGACCCGCTGGTACAAACGCAGTCGGTAGGTGCGCGTAAGACAGTGCGCCCATCAGTTGCCCCGGGGCAATTTTGTCACAGATGCCAAGCAGTAATGTGGCATCAAAGACATTGTGGCTCAAAGACAACGCCGTTGATTGCGCAATTAAGTCACGCGAAAACAGCGACATATCCATGCCTGCTTGACCTTGAGTCACCCCATCGCACATCGCTGGCACACAACCTGCGACTTGCGCTGTATGGCCGTAGTCCGCCAGCACTTGTTTGATTTGCGTTGGGTAGTCTTGGTACGGCTGGTGGGCGCTCAACATGTCGTTGTAGGCGCTGATCAGCGCGACGTTGGCATGAGTAAAATCGAGAATGTTTTTCTTTTCAGAAGAGCAAGAAGCGGCGACTGCATGGGCTAAGTTACCACAAGATAAACCAACGCGGCCTTTGCCCGCTTCGGCTTGCACTTCGGTGCGAGCAAGAAACGCAGCGCGCGCTTCACGGCTGCGCTCGGTCAAACGTTGTGTGACCTCAAGAACAACAGAGTGAGTCATTACGCCACCTCGATCGCTTGCATTTTGATTAGCTCAGCGGCAGAGCGTTCCACCACGTCGCTGATGTCTCCGTCGATACTGACGATCAGAGTTTGAGGCTCGTTGTCTGGGCGCTCTAGCGTCTCGAATTGGCTCTTCACCATGTTTTCTTTCATGAAGTGGCCTTTGCGCATACGCATGCGATTAAGGATCAACTCCATATCGCCATCAAGGAACAGGAAGGTCACATTGTCGTTGCCTTCGCGGATCTGATCGCGGTAAATCTTTTTTAGTGCTGAACAGACAATAATGCCGTGCTCGTTTTTGCTTTCTAGGCTGTACGCCGCATCACGAATGCGTTCTAGCCATGGCTTGCGATCATCATCGTTCAGAGGCTGGCCCGATGCCATTTTCTGAATGTTCGCTCGTGGATGAAGATCATCACCATCAATGAATTTACGCCCTAGCTTTTTCGCTAGATGCTCACCAATTGTGCTTTTACCACTAGCACAAACGCCCATAACGATGACACTACTACCAGCCATAACTTATCCTCATAACCAAATTTGCGCGTGATCTCAATTTTTGAATTCACTTTAAAATATGGGTTTATCTTATTCATGTTATCGGTAACATGTTACCGGTAACTAAAATAAATGTGAACCATAACACAAACAATAATTCTTAAAGGTGAACCTATGGAGCAATTAACCCAAGCCCCAGATCCTACGTTCCTACTGACGATTGCAGGCCTTGCCATTGCAGCGTTACTCGTTCTGATCATTAAACTGAAAGTCCATGCTTTTGCTTCCCTTACTATGGTGAGTTTAGGCACAGCAATCGCCACTGGCGTTCCTTCTGAGAAAGTCGTATCGACCATGATGGGCGGCTTCGGCGGCACACTGGCTTCCGTGGCATTGCTGGTTGGTCTTGGTGCGATGATCGGTAAAATTCTTGAAGTGACTGGCGGTGCGAAAGTGCTGGCAGACACTTTGATTGGTCGCTTTGGTAAAGAGCGCGCACCATTTGCTTTGGGCGTCGCTTCATTACTGTTTGGCTTCCCAATCTTCTTCGATGCTGGCCTTGTAGTGATGATGCCAATCATCCTAAGTGTGGCGGCTCGTTTTGGTGGCTCACCAATTAAATACGCGTTGCCTGCTGCCGGTGCTTTTGCGGTTATGCATGCGTTTGTTCCACCACACCCAGGTCCGGTTGCAGCGGCAGAATTTCTTGGCGCAAACATCGGTCTGCTATTGGTGGTGGGTATTTTGGTTGCTATTCCAACTTGGTACCTTGGCGCTTACCTATTTGGTTTGTACGCGGGCAAAAAATTCGATATCCCACTATCTAAAGCCTTCTTTAATGGCGAAGCGATGGTGGATGAGCGCAACGCACCAAAATTTGGCACGGTTATGACCATCCTTGTGCTGCCAGTCCTGCTAATCTGTTTGGATACGGTATTGAACACACTGGCGGTTGCAGGTTTGATTGATGGCAAAACGGCACTGGTTGAGTTCCTACGTATGCTAGGTAAAACTCCAGTCGCGTTGCTGATTACTTTGATTGTCTGTCTGGCTGTGTTTGCCAAAGACTACGGCATGGCAAAACTAGAAAAATTGTGTGGTGAGTCATTGGCTCCAATCTGTGGCGTTATCCTAGTAACGGGTGCTGGTGGCATGTTTGGCGGCGTACTGCGCTCAAGCGGCATCGGTGATGCACTGGCTGACGTTCTTACAGATACAGGTATGCCTGTGATTGTGGCGGCGTTTGTGATTTCAACCTGTCTGCGTGTTGCTCAAGGCTCGGCAACCGTAGCGCTAACCACGACGGCGGCTCTTATCGCGCCAGTTGTGGCAGCATCTACAGGTTTGAGTGAACTAGACCTTTGCTTTATCGTAATCGCGATTGCGGGTGGTGCAACGGTACTGTCTCACTTCAATGACTCTGGTTTCTGGTTGGTATCTCGTCTGCTTGAGATGGATGAGAAAACCACATTAAAAACTTGGACGGTAATGGAAACGTTACTTGGCGGTATCGCGTTTATTATCGTCGCAACATTAAGCTTTATTCTTTAGAGGTTCCCCATGACAACACTTGAACAACGATTAAGAGAAATCAAAATCGTCCCAGTTATCGCAATCAACGACGTAGCACACGCTCTGCCACTGGCAAAAGTGTTGGTAGAAAACGGTTTACCATGTGCGGAAGTGACATTCCGCACCGAAGCGGCGGCGGAGTCGATTCGCATCATGCGTGAAGCGTACCCAGAACTGTTGATTGGCGCGGGCACCGTTCTGACCACAGAACAAGTGGATATCGCGATCGAAGCGGGCGTGGACTTTATCGTTAGCCCAGGTTTCAACCCAACCACAGTGAAATACTGTCAGCAACGTGGCGTGACTATCGTACCAGGTGTAAACAACCCAAGCTTGGTTGAGCAAGCGATGGAAATGGGTCTGCGTACGTTGAAGTTCTTCCCTGCTGAGCCATCAGGCGGCGTAAACATGCTGAAAGCACTCACGGCGGTTTACCCAGTTGAATTCATGCCAACAGGTGGCGTAAGCCCATCCAACGTTGAAGATTATCTAGCGCTGAAATCGGTTGTAGCTTGTGGCGGTACTTGGATGGTGCCAACCGCAATGATGGACAACGGCGATTGGGAAGGCATTGCTGAATTGGTTCGCGCAGTTAAGTAAAACGCACAAACGGCTCCGAAATACCCCCGAACGTTAGAAAACGTGATACGAAAAAGGGTCATCAAGTTACTTGATGACCCTTTTGCTTTTTGGAATGAAACAGCTTTAGAAGTGATGCTTCATAAAGCGCTTAATAAAGCGAATGAAATCTGCTTCGGCTAGCTTCGCGCACTTCAATGTTTGGGCGTGAGACAATTCTACATCTCCCAAGCCTTCTGCCATGTTGGTGATCGCACACACTGCCAATACGGGTAAGCCGCAATGCGCCGCAGAAATCACTTCTGGCACGACCGACATGCCCACTACATCACCACCGATGATTTGCATCATGCGGATTTCGGCTGCGGTCTCAAAGTTGGGGCCAGTGTAAGAGACAAACACGCCTTCATTCAGGTGAATACCATTGGCTTTGCCGACTTCAAACGCTTCTGCGCGTAGGTCTTTGTCGTACGCATTGGCGAGGCTGAAGAACCTCGGGCCGTACTCTTCATCATTCGGACCGATCATTGGCGACTCAGGCATGGTATTGATGTGATCATGAAATACCACCAGAGAACCGACATCAATACGCTCAGGGCGAAGTGAACCTGCCGCGTTGGTGACGAGCAGAAACTCACAACCCAGCTTTTTAAAGGTGCGTACGGGTGTTGTCATGACCTTCATTGAGCCGTGTTCGTAGTAGTGACCGCGACCTTTCATGCACACTACGTCTACGCCGCCCATGGTACCAAGTACCAACTCACCAGAGTGGCCTTGCACGGTGCTAACCGGAAAGCCTTCGAGCTCTTCGTATGGAATGACCACTTTGTCTTGTAGCTCGTCTGCCAATACGCCTAAGCCAGAGCCTAAAATAAACGCTGCTTTAGGTTGGAAGTTTGGTTTGCGTTCGCGAATGGTTTGTAGCGCGCCGATTACTGGATCCTGATTCATGTTAGTCACCTTCTGGTTGTGTGTTGATTCCATTGTGTGACTTTCTGCGCTGGTTATCTTTGCTTTATTCGGTACTATCATCCTTAAAAAGAGGATGATGAAATTCGCTAGGACTCAATGCATGAAGTCAGAACCATTTGAGCGCGTGACGCTGAAGATGCTGCGTTACTTTTACGAGGTCGCACAAACCAAGCATTTCACTAAGGCGGCCGAGAATCTCAATATCACCAATTCGCCGTTGAGCAATCGCATCAAAGAGTTGGAAGAGGTGCTTAACGTCAAACTGTTTGAGCGTGATTCAAGAAACGTCATGCTGACGGAGGCCGGGCGATTGTTGGAGTCCAAATGCCAACTGATTTTTCAGACCTTAAATGTCTCGCTCAATCAAGTGCAGCAAGTGGGGTTGAACCAGAGAAATATCCTGCGAGTTGGTGTGGTAAGTAGCGCATTTTGGGGCGGATTTGATCGTCTGTTGCAGGGCTTCCATGCTGAGCATGACACTTATCACGCCGACATTTTTGACCTCAACCCAGAGACGCAAAAGAAGCATCTGAGCGAGAAGAAAATTGATGTGGGCATTGTGCGTTTTGCCGATGCACTCAACATTTATCCGTATCAGTCGGTATCTTTGGGCAAAGATGTGTTTGTGGTGGCGGTGTCGGAGCAACATGAGTTAGCCAGCAAATCTTTGCTGCGGCTCCAAGATTTAAAGACGTGTGAGTTTGCGTTTATGAGTTTGGCGAATTCAGCCTCGGCAAACTTCATCATCAATGCCTGTCTGCAAGAAGGCTTTTCACCCCATATTGGCAAACAAGTGGTGGAGCCAAGCACCTTGATGGCGTATGTGGCAAACAGCAATACCGTGACGTTGGTGCCGTCGACGTTTTCTCAGCATCATTGGCATGGAATTCGTTTTATTAAACTGAAAGAGTCACTGCGTGCAGACTTGTGTCTGATTCATGACGGTAAGCAGGAGAGTGCCATCAAAGCCGAGTTTGTTCGCACGTTATTGGAGAATGCGAGTTAAGCATGGGCAAACAAAAAAGGTCATCCTAAGATGACCTTTTCAAATGATTCGCTGAAATCAGCAATGCGATTAGCGCGCAATTAACGCATCGTTACGAACTCTTCTGAGCCCGTCGGGTGGATAGCCACAACAGAGTCGAAGTCTGCTTTGGTTGCGCCCATCTTCATTGCTACGCCGAAGCCTTGGATCATTTCATCTACCGTGAAACCGATGCCGTGTAGACCAACAACCGTTTCTTCTTCGCCCGCACATACAAGCTTCATCTTACATGGTTGACGGTGCTTAGTAACGGCGGTGTACATTGCAGTAAAGCCAGATGTGTAGACTTTGATGTTGTCTTTGCCGTACTTCTCTTCCGCTTCTTGCGTTGTAAGACCGATAGTGCCGATTGGTGGGTGGCTAAATACCACAGTTGGTACCAAATCGTAGTCCATCTTCGCGTTTGGTTTGTTATTGAACAAACGCTCAGAAAGTTGACGACCCGCTTTCACTGCTACTGGTGTTAGCTCGATACCGCCTTCCATGATGTCACCCACACAGTAGATGCCTTTCACGTTGGTTTCTTGGTATTCGTCTACCTTAATGTAGCCTTTTTCGTTCGTTGCAACGCCAGTTGACGCTAGGTTGATTGCGTCAGTTGCTGGGTGACGACCGATTGCCCAAATCAGTTGGTCAACGTTTTGGCTCTCACCGTTTTCTAGGTGCAGAGTTAGGCTGCCATCGGCTTCTTTTACCACTTCTTTTGGTACAGAATGGGTGTGCAGTGTTGGGCCTTCTGCTTCCATTACTTCAACCAACGTATCGATGATCATTGGGTCGAAGCTACGCAGTGGTGACTCTTTACGTACGAACAGGTGCGTTTCTGTACCTAGTGCGTGCAGTACGCCAGCAATTTCAACTGCGATGTAGCCAGCGCCGACAACCGCAACGCGTTTTGGTTGCTCTGCTAGGTAGAAGAAGCCGTTTGAATCGATGCCGTATTCAGCGCCTGGAATGTTTGGAATAGTAGGACGACCACCAACCGCGATTAGGATGTGATCCGCAGTATAATGTTCACCGTTTACTTCTACGGTTTTCTCGTCAACAAACTTAGCAAAGCCTTTAATTACGTTTACTTTGTTGTTGCCAAGAACGCGATCGTAAGATTGGTGAATACGACCAATGTACGCCTGACGGCTCTCAACCAGTTTGCTCCAGTCGAAACCTTTCACGTCGACATCAAAACCGTAATCTTCTGCGTACAGGTTCATTGCTTCTGCGATTTGTGCGCCGTGCCACATCACTTTCTTCGGTACACAACCTACGTTTACACAGGTACCACCGAGATCTTGAGCTTCGATTAGCGCAACTTTCGCGCCGTACATCGCCGCACGGTTTGCAGATGCGATGCCGCCACTGCCGCCACCGATACAGATATAGTCAAAATGAGTCGCCATTACTTTCTCCAAGAGCTTATAAATTTTATCTGGTACATAGATAGATTGGGATGACCTTGCTCGAACTCAATGCCACCGTTATCCCACTATCATAAATCTAATGTAACGAATTCCTAAATGGGAAAAAGCGACATTACTTATGACAAATAGCGATGAGAGGCACAAAAAGAAGAATAAGCGCGATGTGAGGGTAAAGTTGAGAGTATAAAAAAGCGCAACGAGAATGTCGTTGCGCTGAGAGGTTTCGGTGCAGAAGTACTTACTCTGGCACAATCCAGTCCACTTTCCAGTGGCCGGTGGCTGGTGCGATCGCGTCTTGCAGGAATGGCAGAATCTCTTTCATCTGGCTTTCCAGTTTCCACGGCGGGTTAATCACAATCATGCCGGATGCCGTCATGCCGCGCTCGTTGGTATCGGGTGCAACACCTAACTCGATTTGCAGAATTTTACGAATACCGAGTGCTTCCAGGCCTTCGATCATATCTTCGATGTCGTGACGGTTTACCACTGGGTACCAAATCGCGTAGATACCGGTTGCCCAACGCTTATGGCTCTGATGAATCGCGCGCACTACATCGCGGTACTCTTTCGCGAGTTCGTATGGTGGGTCAATCAGTACCAAACCCCGGCGTTCTTGTGGCGGTAAGCTTGCTTTTAGACGCTGGAACCCGTCCTCTTTGAAGATGCTCACTTGGCGATCGCGATGGAATTCTTGCTCCAACAGCGGGTGATCGGCTGGGTGCAGCTCCGTCAGCACCATGCGATCTTGTGGGCGGATTTGCGCACGTGCCACACGTGGTGAACCTGGGTAGTAACGCAGTTTTTCGCCGTTGTTGAGTACTTTGATGGCATCGATGTAGCTTTTGATGTCTTCAGGAATATTTGGGTTATCCCAAATACGCGCGATGCCTTGTTTGTATTCGCCCGTTTTTTCAGACCATTCGTGAGTCAGATCGTAACGGCCCACACCCGAGTGGGTATCGTGATAAACGAACGCTTTATCTTTTTGTTTCAGCGCATCAAGAATGAGGCTTTGAACGATGTGTTTGACCACGTCGGCATGGTTGCCAGCGTGGAAGCTGTGGCGGTAACTTAACAAATTAAACTCTCGAAACACTCTTTGGTTGAGTGTGGTCTGTGATTTTCACTCTATGGCGGTATTATACTCAAGTAACTTAAAGATGTAGAACTTCCAATCAAATCCGTTCCTCTAATAGGGGCTCACTATTGAAATTTCTTTAAGTCACCCACACTTACTATTGGTAATCGAATTGAACTAGGTGAGTTTCTCGTGCTCAAAGAGTGTGAAATCTCATTTAGGTATAACAAGACTCAAGGACAGAGTAGCGCTCGTTGATTATATGGTCATCGCAGCATAGAGAAAGGGAACGGAGCTCCCCCAATCCATGTTGCTGGCTCGTCTGTACATTGAGTTGGCCTATCTACACAAAAATAGACAGGCAATCACAGAGTCAAAACACAAAAGGAATTATTCATGTCTAATCCTCTTCTGACGTTTACGGACTTACCTCCGTTTTCTCAAATTAAACCAGAACACATCAAGCCTGCCGTTGAACAAGCGATTGCTGACTGCCGAGCGAAAATCGATGAAGTTCTAAAAGATAATGCTCACCCTACTTGGGACAGTGTGATTGCGCCAATTGAAGAAGCGGATGACCGCTTAAGCCGCATTTGGTCGCCAGTGGGTCACATGAACTCCGTGGTGAACAGCGAAGATCTGCGTGAGGCGTACGAAAGTTGTTTGCCAATTTTGTCAGAGTACGGCACTTGGGTTGGTCAGCACAAAGGCCTGTACGAAGCGTACAAAGCGATTAAAGCCAGTGATGCATTCGCAACGCTGACTCGCGCTCAACAAAAAACCATCACCGATGCGTTACGAGACTTTGAGCTATCGGGTATTGGTTTACCATCCGATGAGCAGCACCGTTACGGCGAAATCAGCAAGCGCATGTCTGAGCTCAGCTCTAAATTCTCTAACAATGTACTGGATGCCACCATGGGTTGGACCAAGCACATCACGGATGAGAAAGACCTTGCTGGCATGCCAGAATCGGCGCTGGCAGCAGCGAAAGCCGCGGCAGAAGCAAAAGAGTTAGATGGTTACCTCATTACGCTGGATATCCCATCTTACCTACCTGTCATGACGTACTGCGACAACCAAGAGTTGCGTAAAGAAGTGTACGAAGCGTATGTGACGCGCGCTTCTGATCGCGGTCCAAATGCTGGTAAGTGGGACAACTCAGAAATCATTACTGAGCAACTGAGACTGCGTCACGAAATTTCACGCATGTTGGGTTTCAATACTTACAGCGAGAAATCGTTAGCAACGAAAATGGCCGAAACGCCAGATCAAGTGTTGGGCTTCTTGAATGACCTAGCGACACGTGCGAAACCGCAAGGTGAACGTGAAGTGGAAGAGTTGCGTCAGTTTGCGAAAAGTGAGTTTGGCGTTGAAGAATTGCATGTGTGGGATATCGCTTACTACAGCGAGAAACAAAAGCAGCACTTGTTCCAAATTTCGGATGAAGAACTGCGCCCGTACTTCCCAGAGTCAAAGGTTGTCAGTGGTCTGTTTGAAGTGCTAAACCGCGTGTTTGGCATGACAGTTACTGAGCGCGAAGGCGTGGACACTTGGCACGAATCTGTGCGTTTCTTCGATATCTTTGACGCTGAAGGCGCACTGCGTGGCAGTTTCTACTTAGATCTCTACGCACGTGAGCACAAACGTGGTGGCGCGTGGATGGATGACTGTCGTGGTCGTCGTATTACGCTCTCTGGCGAACTACAAACGCCGGTGGCGTACCTAACGTGTAACTTCAACCGTCCAGTGGGCGACAAGCCAGCACTGTTTACGCACGATGAAGTTGTGACACTTTTCCATGAATTTGGTCACGGTATCCACCACATGCTGACGCAAGTAGAAACTGGCGCGGTATCAGGGATTAATGGCGTACCTTGGGATGCGGTTGAGCTACCAAGTCAGTTCCTAGAAAACTGGTGTTGGGAAGAAGACGCACTGGCGTTCATTTCTGGTCATTATGAGACAGGCGAGCCGTTGCCAAAAGCGATGCTAGATAAGATGCTCGCGGCGAAGAACTTCCAGTCGGCGATGGGCATTTTGCGTCAGCTAGAATTCGGTTTGTTCGACTTTACTCTGCACACCGAATACGACCCAGAAGTGGGCGCGCGTGTGCTGGAAACGCTGGCGAAAGTGAAAGAGAAAGTCGCGGTGGTTCCAGCCGTTGAGTGGGCGCGCTTCTCGCACAGCTTTGGTCACATCTTCGCTGGTGGTTACAGCGCGGGTTACTACAGCTATCTGTGGGCGGAAGTGCTGTCGTCAGACGCGTATTCTCGCTTTGAAGAAGAAGGTATCTTCAACAAAGAAACGGGTCAAAGCTTCCTGAACAACATCTTAGAAATGGGTGGCAGTGAAGAGCCAATGGAGCTGTTTAAGCGCTTCCGTGGTCGTGAACCACAAATTGATGCGCTATTGCGCCATTCTGGTATTGCAGCGTAAGCGCACGCTGTCTTTCCAAAAATACTAGGGCCAACCATTCGGTTGGCCTTTTTTTGTCCATTTTTTATAAAAAATTCACGGATTCACACTGCGGTTAATTGGGTTCTGCAGCGATATCAATGTCTCCGTAGACTGAACCTCATCAATGGCTTGCAGCTTATCAATCAGCACAAATTGCAGTTCTTCAATCGATTTGCACATCAATTTGACGAATATGTTATACGCGCCCGTGGTGTAGTAAGCTTCAACGACCTCGTCGAGCGCGTTGAGTTTTTCTAGCGCGGAATGGTAATCGCGAGCTGCGTTTAGGTTAATACCAATGAAGCAGCACACATCGTAGCCGAGCTTTTTGGTATTTACGATCACCTCCGTTCCTTCGATGATGTCAGCCGATTTCATCTTCTCAATACGCACATGGATAGTGGCAGGGCTGACATCGAACTGCTTTGCCATTTCTGCGTAGGGCGTTCTGGCGTCAGCCATCAGTGTTTTTAATATTGCGCGGTCAAGGTCGTCGAGTTTCGGCAGGCTCGCATTCATACTATTATTTCCGTTAGGGATAGAGTTTTACCTCCCTTTTATACTCATAGCGGATAGGATTCACAAGGTTTGGCAGGAGTAACTGCGGGTTAACTCCGAGCTATGGAGATAATGTGCAGCGTTTTCTGGTTATTGTCGCGCTATGTTGGAGCGCGTTTGCCGCGGCCTCAGATCCGAAAGTTTTGGTCGTGCACTCCTATCATCAAGGTTTTTTCTGGACGGATTCCATACAGCGAGGTATCGAGCAGCAATTGGGTGATCGATCGCTGGATATGCGCGTGCTCTATTTAGACTCGAAACGTAACCAGAGTGAGCAGTTTTTCGCTCAGCTTGAATCCTTATATCGTACGAAATTAAGCAAAGAACGATTCGATGCTATTTTAGTGAGCGACAACAACGCGCTTGAACTGATGCAGCGTTTGGCGCTAATCATCAAAGACACCCCGGTTATATTTAACGGCATCAACAATTATCATCCTTCTTTGCACCAATCCCTGAACGCAACAGGAGTAACAGAAGATGTCGATTTGGAGGCAAATTTAGCCCTCATAGAGCGCCTACACCCTGATTACACTCAAATTCTTATTGTCAGTGACCATTCCGTAACGGGAGAGGTATTACGCTATCAAATCGACGATTTTGTACATGAACATCCGCAATATCGCGACAAAATCGTGCAAGTTATTCCCGATAGTATCATTGACTTAAAGCAACAAGTGGCGAAGCTGAATAAAGATAAAGTCGTCCTGTTTTGGACCTATTACCGAGATAAACAAGGTGTGGTTGGCAGTGAACGTGACTGGATTGGCGTCAACAGAGCCTCAAATGCGCCGCTGTTTATGGTGCACGACATTGGCTTAGGGCACGGTGCGGTTGGTGGCGTGATCCAAAGTGGTTATCGGCATGGCATAGAGAGCGCTGAGATACTTGAGTTTGTGTTGGATAACCCTGACCAAGCTCTGCCAGCCGTGAAGAAAAGTGATTCTGAAATCAAGCTCGATTATCAAGCTGTAGTGCGCTGGGGGCTGGGTGCTGAGCAAGAGGTCTCTGCGGTATTTTTTAATAAACCGATGAAGTTTTCTGAGCGTTTTGCCAAAGAAATTCGCTTGTTTGGTAGCCTGTTTGTGGTGATGTCGGTGGTCATTTTGTTGATGGGTTACTATTTACAGCGGATGCGTCGCAGCGAGAGTGCCGCGCGAGAAAGCCAAGCCATCTTAGAGTCGATTTTTGATCAGAGCATGCAGTATATGGGCATTTTGGATGCCAACGGTGTACTTAAATCGGGCAACGATCACCTGCAATCTTTGCTGTATCACCAAGGGCTGCGTTTAGACCGACCACTTTGGTTTCATCCCAATTGGAGTGAGAAAGCACAATCGTTGCTTGAGGCGTATTTCCACGCGCCTCACCATCAAGTGTCGACGTTTGAGGCTGAAATTTGGAGTAAAGAGCACGGTACATTGGTGTTGGAAATTTCACTCAAGCCTTTTTCTCAGCAAGTAGGAAATCAAAAGCAATACTTGTTTGAAGCGCGCGATATCACTAGTCGTAAGTTGATGGAAGATAAGCTCTATCAACGCGAATCAACCCTGCGTAACTATTATGAGCAACAGCCCGTCATGATGGTGACACTCGACAGCAATAACCGCATTCAAGAAGTGAATCGATTTGCTCAGCTACTCCTTGGCTACAAACCGATGGACATGCTCGGACACCGCCTAAGGGAGTTTTATTTTGATGACAAGGTACTGTTTCCTCGCCAAGTGCTATTGCAACCCAATCAACAGGTGCATGGGGTCTGGCGACGTGAAGTCGAGTATCGCCATGCAAACGGTCATCGTGTTTGGGTACGCGAGAACATTCGTCCACTGAGTGAATCTGATCAGCTGTTGATTGTGGGCGAAGATATTACAGAAACCAAACAGCTTTCCGAGAAACTGGAATATCAAGCGCGCTATGACTTACTGACAGGGACTTATAACAGAAACCACTTTGAACTAGAGCTCAAGACCGCACTGCGTGAGGTGGACAGCCATCGTCGCGTCCACGCCATGCTGTACCTCGACTTAGATCAGCTAAAAGTCCTCAATGATACGGTTGGGCATGATGCGGGTGACGCGGCGATTCAATTTTGCGCCAGCATGTTAGAGGAAGTGCTGCCATACAATTCCATCTTGGCTCGAATGGGAGGCGATGAGTTTGCGGTACTACTCAAAGATTGCGACGAATACGGCGCCATTAATATCGCCAAACTGATCATCTCGACGTTGAGTGAACATCTTTTTATTTGGGAAGATACACGCTTGTTCATCAGTTGTTCTATTGGTATTCGTATCATCGACCATACGGCAGAGACGCCGCAAATGGTGCACGCTCAAGCAGACTCTGCGTGTCATGCCGCCAAGGAGCAAGGCCGTAACCGCTACAATCTGTTCAGCTTAGATAACGAAGAGCTACAACGTCGCCAGATGGAAATGCAGAGCGTCAATCTGGTGCATGAGGCATTGTCGAATCAGCGTTTAGAGTTATTTGCTCAACCGATCAAAAGCTTACAACAGCACGATGCTCAGATGTATTTTGAGATTTTAGTGCGCATTCGCAATGGATATGGTGATTATGTTTCTCCTGCATTGTTTATTCCTGCCTCCGAGCGCTACAACATTGCGCATTGGATTGATAAACAGGTCATTACTCAAACGCTAGAATGGTTTGAGCAACGCCCGGAGGTGGTTGAAAAACTCGGCCGTTGTTCGATAAACCTTTCCGGTCAATCTATGGGGAATCAAGAATTTATCGATTTCTTATTGGAACGACTGGAACGTTCGTCCATGCCGTGTGAAAAAATCTGTCTAGAAATCACCGAGACAGCAGCGATGAGTAATCTTGAGCAAGCCATTGAGCTCTTCACCAAGCTCAAAGCGTTGGGTTGCATGATTGCATTGGATGATTTCGGCTCGGGCTTGTCTTCATTTGGTTACTTAAAGAAACTTCCCGTTGATATCGTGAAAATTGATGGTCTTTTCGTGCGAGATATCAACGTAAATGAAATGGACCGTGTGATGGTTCGCTCGATCAATGATCTGGCAAAACAGCTAGGCAAAGTGACGGTGGCGGAGTTTGTCGAAAACGAACAAGTCATGCAGCATTTGATCGATCTTGGTGTGGATTATGGCCAAGGCTACGGTATTGGGCATCCTCAACCGCTTTCTGAGTTAGTTGAGCGACTGACGGCTGAGTAGTCCTGTCATATCAAGCTCAACCTAGCATTGAGAGGTAACTTAGGTATACACTCAGCGCCAGTTACCGCGATTTTTTATTGGAGCCTCCTTTTGCAACTGCAATTGATCTGTGAAGACCCGTCTCAACAACCTCATCTGGATGAACTGGCAGCGCGCTGGCAGCTTTCTCACACTGACGAGAGCGATTTTGCTTTGGTGCTGACCACCGAGCGTTTAGAGCTGCGTAAAGTGGATGAGCCAAAGTTGGGCGCTATTTTTGTCGATTTAATTGGTGGCGCAGTGGGGCATCGCCGAAAATTTGGTGGTGGTAAGGGCCAAGCCATCGCAAAAGCCGCAGGTTTGAACAAAGGGGCAACGCCAACCGTTCTAGACGGCACGGCGGGGCTGGGACGTGACGCATTCGTTTTGGCTTCGCTCGGCTGTAAGGTACAGATGGTGGAGCGACACCCGGTAGTCGCAGCGTTGCTGGATGACGGTTTGGCTCGCGCGAAACAAGACCCTGAAATTGGAACTTGGGTATCAGAGCGTATGTCGCTGATCCATGCCTCCAGTCATGATGCATTGGAACAGCTGGCACAAGATGAAGACTTTGTTCAGCCAGATGTGGTGTATCTCGACCCTATGTATCCGCACCCAGAAAACAAGAAGAAATCGGCGCTCGTAAAAAAAGAGATGCGCGTTTTCCAATCGTTGGTTGGCGCCGATTTGGACGCCGATGGTTTGCTAGATCCTGCCATGGCGTTAGCCACAAAACGCGTGGTGGTGAAGCGCCCAGACTATGCAAACTGGCTGAACGAGCAAAAGCCGACTATGGCGATTGAAACCAAAAAAAATCGCTTTGATGTCTACGTTAAAGCCTCAATGGCATAACTTCCTGACCGCTCAACTTTTCTTGTCACAGTACGGTGTATCGTGCTGTGATCAAGCCTCTCTTTCTGAATCGTTACTGATAGTTTTCTCTTGCTAATTCTCCTCCCTGACTGTATATCTAACTAAGAATTATTATTATTTCACTTGTTGTGATGCGGTCGATAATTGGGAAGCTGGAGTAGTAGAATGGCTAAACGCTTATGTAAAATGAGTCGTAAACAGATCGCGGCGGAGCTTGGCGACATCCATCGTTTAGTTGTCGCACCAAAGTTTGTTTGTCGCTCTTGCGCACGCTCTTCAGCGGCCAAAGATACCTTGTGTAAGCCAGCCGCTATTCCGCCGAAAAAGTGCCAAGACAAGCCATTGAACGAGCAACAATCATGTGGCTTATTGGCTGAAGCGTTGCCAGTACAGCCGATTCCTGTGACAACAAAACAAAGCAACGAAAAAGCAGCGATTGTGAAGCGTGTTGTTGAGCGCGTGAAAGAGAAAAAGCAAGCCGAAAAATCCCTGGAGTCAGTAAGAACCGACGCATCAGTATGGTTTGATTTAGCGGATAAAAAATCGCTTAAGAAAGCGAAAAAAGCACTGAAAAAGCATTACAAGCAGCAGAAGAAGTTGTTAAAAGTAGCGAAAAAACAACAAAAGTTACTTAAGCGTCAGCGCAAGCTTGAAGCGCGCAATGCCAAGCTAGAGGTGTTGCTATCAACGCCACCTAATGCGTTGATGAGCACAAGCTCGCAAGTCAAAGTGCATTAATCTAATCCAAAAAAACGCTCTCCAGTTGGAGAGCGTTTTTTATTGTCGGTATGTGTGTTGGGAGCGGTCGCTTTACTTCTTGGCGTAGCTCATTTCGACGCGCTTTTTCACCCAGGTTTCGTTAATCCATAGCGATAGCATGATGATCGCACCGCCAATGGCGAGTCGCATGACATCAACATCGCGGTTCCAAATCACAATGTTCACAATCAAACCTGCTGGCACTAACGCGTTGTTCATTACTGCAAGTGCTCCTGCGTTTACCATGGTTGCGCCTTTGTTCCACGCGAAGTAACCAAAACCGGAAGCAATTAAACCAAGGTACGTCAGAATGCCCCATTGCGTTGCGGTGGTGGGTAGTTTGTCGAGGTTGCCCATCAGAGCGAAAGCCACGGTTGCTACACAAAGCGCACCTAAGTAGAAGTAACCAAACACGGTGTGTTGTGGCAAATCAACCGGCTCACTTTCCATGATGTATTTGTAGCCTACCTGACCAATGGCAAAACAGAGGTTTGCTCCTTGTACGACCAAAAAGCCCAGCAGGAAGTCTTCATTAATGCCTGCAAACTTAATCCAGGCTGCGCCAAATACAGCAATCGCCGCGGTAACCAAATACCAAGGTGAAAAGCGACCTTTCAAGAAGTCATAGATCAGCGTGACGTAAATGGGTGTGAATACGGTGAACAGCAATACTTCTGGCACGGAAAGGAGCAAAAAAGATTGGTAGTAGAAGCAGTACATCAGACCAAGCTGAAAGCCACCGACCGTCATCAGTTTCGCGATTAAGGATTTGCTAACGCCGCGGAATTTTAAAAAGGGAATGAAAACCAGACTCGCCAGTGCCACGCGCATGAACACCGAGAACCAAGAATCAACCTGACCAGCGAGGTAAACGCCGATCAGGCTAAATGAGAATGCCCAAAGTAGGGTAACTGCGGATAGATAAGCCATGGATGAGAATCTTTATCAACAACAAATGTGCCCGCAGTCTAACCAAGTTTTAACGTCGCGCCAATCAGTCTTTTAGCGGTACGACCAGCATATCGACTGGAGAGCAGTTAATCAGTTGTCGAGTCGAAGACAGAATCTTGCTCCAGAAATCTTGGTGATGACCACAAACCACCAAATCGATACTGTAGTCTTGAATGGTATCGCACAGCTCATTACTCAAATCGCCACTACCGACCAACGTATGGGCTATTGGGTATTGCGCATATTCTGCGAAATTCGCCAATTGTGTGCGCGACGCTTCCATTGCTTGATGTTGCGCTTCAGCCATATTGATGTCGATAAGCCCGGTGTAGAGCTCTGCGTAGTTCACGTCGATGTGAATAAAAGAGACTTTCGCATCCAGAGGTTTAGCCAGTGATACGGCTTTTTTAATCAACACTTTACTGTCGTCTGACAGGTCGACTGCCACAAGTATGTGTTTGTAACTCATATTGCTATCTCCTTGTAAGGTCATAGTTTTAGATTAGCACTAACCCCCAAAAAAATTTGCTGAAGTGATCTCATATCAGTGTCGTAGGTACAAAGTCTTGTCTCAGTAATCATGTTATAGTGGCGTTATACCCAAGTGACTTTGAGATGCGGAGTTCAGCGCTCCGTTACTGACTATAGTTCAAGTAAAACCTTGCCTCTGATGTAGAGCAAGTCAATCTCGCGGCGTCGTTTATCTCGAGGTTACTTGGGTATATTGCATGCACATTAATAGGAGTTAACATGCTGTCTCAAACTATGGTCGAACAATTGAATGAGCAAATTAACCTAGAATTTTTCTCATCCAATCTATACTTACAAATGAGTGCTTGGTGTGAAGACAAAGGTTTTGAAGGTGCGGCTGAATTTTTACGCGCTCACGCCGTAGAAGAAATGGAGCACATGCAACGCCTATTCACCTACGTAAGTGAAACTGGCTCAATGCCAATTTTGGGCGCTATTGATGCACCAAAGCATGATTTTGCTAGCTTAGGTGATGTTTTCCGCGAGACCTTCGAACATGAGCAAATGATCACGGAAAAAATCAATAAATTGGCACATGTTGCATTTACTAGCCAAGACTACTCAACGTTTAACTTCCTACAGTGGTACGTGTCTGAACAGCACGAAGAAGAGAAGTTGTTTAAAGGGATTTTAGATAAGATCGAATTAGTAGGTGAAGATGGTAAAGCATTGTTCTTCATCGACAAAGATCTAGCACAAATGGCGAAAGAAGGTTCATCTTCAATCATGGATGCTCCAGCTGCGTAAACGCGTTTTTTGACGCTATAAGTAGCGGGTAAAGACGAAGCATTGATCGTCTTTTTCTCTTGAGCATTGTTGAAGATGTAGGGAGGAAAAGATGATCAGTGGAGACACAATCTTATTTGCGCTAATGGTGGTAACTGGAGTCAACATGATCCGGTATCTCACCGCTCTTCGTTCTCTAATTTACATCATGCGTGAAGCGCATCCGTTGTTATATCAGCAAGTTGATGGCAATGGCTTTTTTACCACCCATGGAAATGTCACCAAACAGGTGCGTTTGTTCCACTACATCAAAAGTAAAGAATATCACCATCACCACGATGAGATTTTTACTGGTAAGTGCGAAAGGGTGCGTGAGCTATTTGTTTTATCGACCGCTTTGCTCGGTGTTACCCTACTCGCGGCCTTCATTCTTTAAAGAATCAATAATCTAGCGAGTTAATCTCCTAGGATTGTACGGGTATGCATAGCGCTTACCGTTTAAGCGCTTTTCCCCTTCGAGATTTGTCGGTAGAATGTCGCGCCTAGAAAGCAAGGATGTGCAATGTGCACATCCTTTTTTATTTCGATTCGATCCCAATCAGTCTAAGAGCTACCGATGAGTAAGAAATTTGATGTTGTTGTAATTGGCGCAGGTGCAGCGGGTTTGATGTGTGCTGCAGAAGCCGGCAAGCGAGGCCGCCGTGTTTTGGTGCTCGATCATGCTAAAAAGCCAGGACGTAAAATCCTTATCTCAGGCGGTGGCCGTTGTAACTTCACTAATTACGACGTCTCAGCCAGCAACTACCTATGCCAAAACCCGCATTTCGTTAAGTCGGCGCTTTCTCAATACACCAACTGGGATTTTATCTCGATGGTGTGTAAGCATGGTATTGAATTTGAAGAGCGCGATCACGGTCAGCTGTTTTGTGTCGATGCGTTTACGGCGAAAGACATCGTGAAGATGCTGTTGGCTGAGTGTGACATGCCGAATATCGAGCAGCGTTACCAATGCGATGTTCACTCAATTGAGAAAATCGATGAAGGCTTTCGTTTGCATGCGGGTACCGGGCCAGTTGAGTGTGAGTCTTTAGTTATCGCAACCGGTGGCTTGTCGATGCCAAAACTGGGGGCGACACCATTTGGTTATAAAGTCGCGGAACAATTTGGTCTTCGAGTTATCCCAACTACGGCAGGGCTGGTGCCATTTACGTTGCATAAAGAAGACAAAGAAGACTTTGCTGAGTTATCTGGTATCGCGGTACCTGCGGAAATTACAGCTGAAGATGGCACCATGTTCAAAGAAGCCCTGTTGTTCACACATCGTGGTTTATCTGGCCCAGCCGTTTTACAGATTTCATCATTCTGGCGAGCGGGGCAAAAGGTGTCGATTAATCTGGTGCCAAACGATGATGTTGCCGAGTTATTAGAACGCAGCCGTGAAAAGCATCCGAATCAGTCGCTCAAAAATACGCTCGCTAAAGTGCTACCAAAGCGCTTGGTTGAAGTCTTGATTGAACGTAAAGAGCTGGTCGACAAACCGCTCAAGCAGTTCAATCAAAAGGAGCTTGCGGCTATCGTGGCGCGCTTAGAACATTGGGATATCGCCCCGAATGGCACTGAAGGCTACCGAACCGCGGAAGTGACACTCGGCGGTGTGGATACCGATCACTTATCTTCGAAAACCATGGAATGCAAAGACATCAAAGGGCTGTACTTCATTGGTGAAGTCATGGACGTGACTGGCTGGTTAGGGGGCTACAATTTTCAGTGGTGCTGGTCGAGCGGCTTTGTCGCGGGTCAGTGGGTGTAATCAAACGCTACACATCCGCATAAAAGATAAGATAAAAAAAGAGCACTGAATCGTATTCCGTGCTCTTTTTATATTCTCATTGTATTCCCACAGCGAGTTACTCGTCTTGATACTTTTCGAGTTTGTTATAGAGCGTTTTAACGCTAATGCCTAACTCTTGCGCAGATTCCGTTTTATTGCCTTGATTCTCTTCAAGCGTATTGAGAATGGCGGCTTTTTCTAGCTCTTCTAGCGAAACGCCCGCTGGAACAAGGTCTTCGATGCTTGTGCCTGTTTCCAATGGTGGTGTATCGAATATCAGGTGTTCATCTCGGATGGTGTCGTCAGCCAAAATAAATGCACGCTCGATCGTGTGTTTGAGCTCACGGACATTACCTGGCCAATCGTGTGCAGCGATTTTTTGGATGGCAGAGTCAAGAATGGTTTTGGTTTTAGCCTCATTTGCGTTGCGGTGCGCGATAAAGTGCTTAGCCAGACCGACGATGTCACCGCCTCGCTCTCGCAGCGGCGGTATCGTTAATGGAAAGTGCGATAAGCGGAAAAATAGATCTTCACGCAGGAACTGCTCTTCAATGGCGACTTTAGGATCACGGTTGGTGGCGGCAATGATGCGAGTGTTGGCGATATGCACCGTATTACTGCCCACTGGGCGATACTCTCCTGTTTCCAAAACACGCAATAGCTTCACTTGATGCTCGATAGGCATCTCGGTGATTTCATCCAAAAACAGCGTGCCGCCTTCTGCCTGTTTAAATACACCTTGGTGAGTTTTATTCGCTCCGGTAAAGGCGCCTTTTTCATGGCCAAACAGTTCACTATCGACCAATTCTGGGCTAATCGCACCACAGTTAATCGCGATAAAGGGTTGTTGCTTGCGATCGCTAGCTAAATGAATGGTCTGTGCGACTAACTCTTTACCCGAGCCGCTTTCACCGACAATGAGGACGTTGGCTTCTGTTTTTGCGACGCGTCGGATCATGCGATAGAGCTGATGCATTGGCGATGAGGACCCTACCAAAAGGCCAAATTGGTCGAGATCGCTAGTGGACACTTTACGTCCTTGATCTTGTTTTTGCTGATAGTACTGGCTGACTTCGCTTAGGGTGTCCGTCAAAATGGCAATATCGACGGGTTTTCTGTAGTGAAAAATTGCACCTAAGTTCATTAGCTTATCCAAATTTTCGTTTGGAGCACCAGAGCTAATGATGATCAAGTCCATATCGTAGATGTCTTCGATATTAGAAAGCCGCTGGTAATCTGCGCTAGTAAAGTGGGCGACTTCAACAATCGCAACTTCCGGTTTGAGTTGTAGGAAATCTTCAATCCAACTATCTGCGGCATCGGTATTATGCAGACGAAATTTGTTCAGTTCCTGGCAAGAGGCAATAGCATCTTTAAGTGTCGGGTCTTGTATTCGTAGAAACAGGCTTGGCAACGACATAGAAATGTCCTCTTTACTATGACAGAAACAATGTACGTGGATTATTCTAAGTGCACAAGACAAAATATTGTCAGCAGAGATTTAAGGGTCTGTAGGCTATTTTAATTTTGTTTAACCTATCTTGGTATATATCAGTAATAATTCTGATAAATATTGCTTCTTTATTCGGGTGTCTCACTCTTTAAATAATAATTCTGCGATTAAGTGAAGTCGAAGAAATAATGTCTCATCTTTTATTGGCGTATTATGTGATTGATTGCGAAATTATTAACGATTAAAAATTACATTTCTTCTGTGTAAATAATTCATACTTATATTTTCTTGTTCGTCTTATTTTTATCTCTTGTTTTTATTATTCCTTTAAAAATAATAAGTTACAAACTTGGCACATGGTTTGCTCCTATGGAAATACAACGTCAATAAAGGAGAATTACCATGAATAACATCGCAGCTAAAATTGTACTTACGTCAGTTCTTGCTACTTCATCTACAGCAGTCTTAGCGAGTGATAAATGGGAAAAAGAATCCATGGACGCTTGGCTAGATGGTAAAGCTGAAACGACGCTGCTGCTAAACAGTAACCTTAACTCTTTTGATATCAACACCGATGTTGAAAATCAGGTAGTTACCCTTTCTGGTTCGGTAAACAATGACCTTGAAAAATCGCTTGCCGAAGAGCTTGTAACAGGTCTTGATGGTGTGAAAGAAGTAAATAACGAATTGTCAGTGGTGAATGAAGGTAAGAAAGAAACCGATTCAGAGGCATTAGCCACACTGACCGACTCTAAAATCACGACTATAGTTAAAACGCGCCTACTGATGGATACCAATGTAAGTGGTACGGACATTGATGTAACGACGGAACGTAAAACGGTAACGTTGGCAGGTAAGGTTAATTCAGATGCGGAGCATGATCTTGCACTTTCAATTGCAAATAATACCAATGATGTAAATAAGGTGATTGATAAGCTAGAAGTGGTTCAATAATAACGAGCCGAGTGACCTAACCCAATTTTATTAGGAGGTAACACTATGGTTCGTTGGATGTTTATTTTTCTGGCTTTGGCACTGGTTTCTGCACTACTAGGTTTTACTGGTATTGCAGGGGCGGCGGCCTCTATCGCGCAAGTGATATTTTACCTATTCCTATTGTCATTAATTGTATCAATAGTGATTGTTCTGCTAGTAAGAAAAAACGTAAATAGATAGGAGATTTCATGCGACTTACGTCATTAATTTACCGTATCGCCGCAGTATTTGGTTTGGTGTTCGCACTGGCTGCTTGTAGTGAAGAAGGGCCAATGGAACAGGCAGGCAAGAAGATAGATGAAGCCGCCGAAGAAACTCAAAATGCGATTGAAGATGAGTGTGAAAATATTAAAGAGAACTTGAACGCAGAAGACCAAGATTGTTAGTCGAGTCAGGTCAGCTTTTTGTTCACAGCAATGTAAGAGAAGGGCGGTCAATCACCGCCCTTCCTTTTATCCCAAGTGTTTACAATCAGATGAGGAGTCAAAGATGAAAAACATATTTGATGTACTAAAAGAGAGTCATGAAAAGCAACGCCTTTTACTCGATGCTCTGATGGAAACGTCTGGAGATTCCCCTGCACGCGAAGAGTTTTATCACAATCTTAAGGATGAACTCGAACAGCACGCCGCCGCAGAAGAGCGCTTTTTCTACGCGCCTTTAATCGAGAGTGATAAAACCATCGATCTTACTCGTCATGGCATCGCAGAGCACCACGAGATTGATAAAGTGATTGCACAGCTTGATGCAACCGACATGAGCTCGCCAGGATGGCTCAACCTCATGAAAACTTTGCGTCACAAAGTATTGCACCACCTCGAAGAAGAAGAGCATCGTTTTTTCCAATTGGCCGGTAAGGTGATGACCGATCAGCAGAAAATGAAACTAGCGGATAGCTACGTCGAAGAAATGGCTAGTTAGGTGGAGTATTGGTCCTTTTAGTGCCATTTCGGCACGGGAAGGGGCCCAATCAAAGCGTTTACCAAGCTAGTTAGCCTAAACTAGAACCAGCTTATTCTCACTTTCACTAAAAAAGCGCACTCGCTGAAGGCAAGGAGAGCGAATGTTTATCATCAAATATTATATTCTTGGCGCTCTGATCAGTTTATTGGCCGCTATTTATATTCCCCAAATCATGGTTAGCCTGTTGTTCTTGTGGGTATCTCTTTCTTTAGCATTAGTCAGCGTAGCCTACGTTTTCGACATTCCCTCCATTTTTAGAAAAAACCAAGACGGCAAGATTGTCAGATGGATCCGCTGGGCATTCATCCCCTTTTTGCTGGGTGCTAGAGCGTATAATGCCTGGGAAAGACGGCGCGATACCGTGCCTCCGATACAAAAAGTCAGCGATAATTTATACCTCTCCCGTCGGCTATTTCAGAGTGACTTAGATTTTCTCGAATCCAATGACATCTCTTGTATTGTCGATGTCACCGCAGAATTTGCTGGGCTTGAAAGTGCGATGACCGACAAGCAGTTTCATTACCTTTCGATTCCGGTACTTGACCACAAAGCCCCAACGTTGGAGCGCTTGCGTCATGCGATTAACTGGATTGATACGCAAATCTCGTGCTCGCGAGCTGTGGTTGTGCATTGTGCGTTAGGGCGCGGTCGTTCGGTGTTTGTTGTTGCGGCGTATCTACTGAGCAAAGATCCGTCGCTGACGGTTGAGTCTGTGATGAAAAAAATCAATGACGTGCGCAGTACCGCGAGATTGAATAAATTGCAGATCAAAACGTTACGAGCGATAAGTGAAAAAGGCGTACTGGGTCTGGATCAATCCACTTGGATGGTGGTTAACCCTGTTGCAGGTGGTGGCAAATGGGAGGAAAACGAACAGCACTTGATTCGTGAGCTAACCAAAAAATATCGTTTGAGTATTCATCAAACCACGACAGACCTCAGCGCCGAGCAGCTAACACAACAGGCAAAAGAAAGTGGGGCTAAGCAAATTATCGTAGCGGGTGGCGATGGCACAGTGACGGAAGTGGCGAGCCAGCTGGTAGGTACTGATATCAAACTCGGTATTGTTCCGCTCGGAACCGCCAATGCGTTATGTCATGTGCTCTATGGAGTTGGCGCAAAATTCTCACCAGTCGAAAAAGCGTGTGAAGCATTGCTAGCAGGTCACTGCCAACGTATTGATACGGCGGAGTGTAATCAGAGGCTTATATTGTTAGTCCTAGGTATTGGCCTAGAGCAGAAAATGATCGAGCATGCGCAGCGAGAAGAGAAAAATACCTTTGGACAATTGGCCTACTTAACGGGCTTTTTTAACGCGGTGGTGGCGGAAGAGACGCAGACGTTGACTGTTGCGATGGATGCGCCATTTGAAGATGAAAACCGCGAAAATGGATCACAAACGCTAGAAGTTCATAGCTTTGTCGTTGCGAACATCGCTCCTTTTAGTACGTTGCTCGCGCAAGGTGGTGGTGCTCCGCAGCCTGACGATGGCAAGCTGCATATCACGTATTTAGATAACACCGAATCTTTAGGCGGACGCCTCATCGCATTGTCTGATCTGACATTAACCAGCGTAGGTGCGCAGGAGGAATCGACTCATTTTCAATACGCGACGGCTCAGAATGTCACTATTTCTGCGAACAAACCGATTGAGTATGTGATTGATGGTGAGCTTTATTCTGATGAGCAATTAGCGATCAAGCTTCGTCCAAAATCGTTGAACGTATTTGTCCCAAGCGGGAGAAGTAAATCGGCTTAGCTTTAAAACAGATAAGCAGTGGATAATGCGCCATTTGCCAGTGCTTTATAGCGTGCCTTTGTTTACCGGTTTAGTCGTAGTTTTGAGGGAACCAATAAGGTCGCTGCGTAGGTGCAGCGGCTTTTTTTATATCGGTATTTTTTGTATCTGAGAGAGCGTCTATTTATCGTTCTCGAAGTGAAAGGAAGAAGGGGGTGAGTATGACTACTCACCCTGGGGTAAGTGCTTTTCAATTTCATCGTTTTCGACTTGTAAAGCAGCTAACCAGTAAGAAACAAGCGCCGTTAAGTTAGTGTCGTCAATGGCTCTGAGTAGCGCTTTTAAATCATCTAACAACAACTTGTTCATGAAATGCATTTCTTTGTAATTACCTAATTCGGCAACGCCGTATTCGGTGGCATTTTCTGCAATGAATTGTTCACCATCTTGGTCGAAGAACAACTTCGCCATCTTTTTGATCATCACTTTTTCTATTTTAACGAATCGATACGCCGCTCTTGCGAGTGTCATATGCGATTGCGGATTAACGAGAGGCAAACACGTTTGGCGATGGTGTGTCATTTTTACGAGTAGCTCCCTTACTCGATTATTATCCAATGTCATACTGACCTCTTTATTTATGACTACCGTGTTGATTACTCGGTTTAGTGTTTTCTAGTTTTGGTTATATTGAGGTGCCTGTGGTCTTATCAGAAATGGCCAAAACGAGTTGGCCATTTTCTCTGCCAGCGCTTGATTGCAAGGCGACCACTAAGGATTAGCTGATAAGGCTGATGCTGCTGAGCTTTTCTTTACAGCTTTTGATATCACTGCGAACTTTCAGTAGAACCGAATTATCCGCTTGCTCTGGGTGGCTAGTAATTAGGTTTTCAATCTCTTTGAGCACCTTGCTTTCAACACCTTCGAGCTGTTCCAAATACATGGACTCTTTGTCAGAAGACACCTCCTTCATCACATCGCTGTACACCTCACGCGCTTTAATGGTGTAGGAAACCGGAGTGTCGTCGGCAGAGTCTTCCTGGTTATTTGCCAATGTGTAGGGAGTAAGCTCAAGCGCCGCTCGCTCACGTACTCTAAGCAGTTCTACCAACACATTATTCAAAGAAGTGTTGTCAATGTTCTCAATGGCCTTGTTGTAAATGTCATTTCCGCTCTCGATAAGCTCAATGATTGAGGCGATATTTTCATTTTTCATATCTCACTCCTGATTTGGTTGGTGATGGGAGTGTTTGTACGTATGGGGAACAAACACAGATGTTTCATCTTTAGTTGCAGGTTGTATGCCAATGAATGTTATTTTTCTATTAATCAATTGGTTATGAGTTTATTGCGCAAGAATTGGAGGGTTGCAGACGTGGTGCTAAGAAAAAATTACAAGAATGTTGGGGAAGTCTGGAAAGAATTACACGTACAGATAAGGGTTTGTCGTGAAACAAAATAAAAATCAAATAAAAACAAATGCTTATAGTTTTGGCACGGATATGGCTTTGTTGTGAGTAAGTGAGTTCAAAAGTTGTTTCACTTGATTTACTACTCAACTCATCAACGGAGGCTAGTTATGGCTACAACAAAAGAAAGCACAGTAAAACCTCAAGAGCAGTTAGAAGAAGCATATCACTTAGCGGAGCAAGCCACGACGGAAGCCGTCGGCGCAATGAAAGACCAAGCTAAAGAGAAATTTGATGTGGGCGCGGAACACGTTCAGCAGGCGACCAAGTCGGCAGAGAACGTTATCAAGGAGCGTCCATTGCTGAGCATTGGTTGTGCCTTCCTTGCGGGTTGGGCGGTTTCGAAGCTGATCAAATAATCACGGTCCAACGGATTAAGCCACATAACAGAAGGCGAGGGTTCCAATGAATAATTCCGGACAAGTCACCAACCAGCAACCGGGCTCGGCCGCAGCAGACAGCGGTCGAGCCCCAAGTGGGGCAGAAGAGCAGGATATCCAACAAACCATCAATGGTTTGAGCAGTATTCTTTCACAACTGGACCAATTGACTCAATCGCTGAAAGCGTGGTCGGGTTCAACGTTGGATTTGTTCCTCTTGGAGGTGAAAATTAATGCGTCCGCAGCGCGACAGATTTTGCTGTGCACCATTGTTTTTACCTTATTGTCGGTATTGTTCGTGTTCAGTTTGTGCCTTGCCTCTGGTGTGGTGGCTTATCAGCTGACCGCTAACGTGTATGTTGCAGTGGGCGTATTTATTGCGTCCTTAGGTTTAGCATTACTGTCTTTAGCTTGGTGGCAGAAGCGTTTAGTTGGTTTCCTTGGATTCAAAAATACGACAGAACAGTTGCAGGAGGGGTGGGATGCGCTCGCTACAAAAGCTCAATCGAGCCATGCGAATCAAGCGGATGGAAGGTAAGGCATCTTTAGAGCAATGCTGCTTGTCGATGGAAATGTTCACGTTTACCACTAAGAAGTTTGTGAAAGAAAATCCTTGGACGACGCTAGGTATTAGTGCTGTCGTTGCTGTTACCGCTGCCAAAGCGGGTCGATTGTCTCGACTGACTTCCTCTATCTCTTCCATGGGGCTATTGGCGAGTAGTGTCTCCGAACTAACGGATTCGCTTGCCAAGCCAGTTAGGGCCGCGTCTTCTAACCAGTCGGGCGTAGAACAAGAGCGAAATGCTGAACCACAAGCAAGCAATACTGCTTCGACAGAAGAGACCGCGACAGAAACAGAAGTCGAGCAACCCCAATAACGGCTTTCGCCGATAATTATTCCTACCGACCTTGAGCCTTTTTATGACAGCGAAATTGAACATTCCTGCCAACACCGCGATTGGTGCAACCCTTCTTGTCTTATTGCTCGTTCCTGGGCTGTATTTTGCTAAGCCAATCTTGTTACCTATTGTGCTTAGTACCTTTATTTCGCTGTTATGCAGTCCTTTCATTAACTATCTTGAAGACAAAGGTTTACCGCGCGCGATTACCGTCGTGGTGACTCTGTCATTCTTGGTTGGTGCTTCAATTATTGGCCTTGCTGCCATGTCGGAGCCTGCCAAGCAGTGGTGGTCTGAACTGCCCAGTATCGTGAAAAATGTGTCGCAAGAAGTGAGCGAAGTGACTCAAGCCTCGGCGGATCACCTTAATACGCCGCTGAATATTGCCAGCGATATGGGTATGGATGAAGTCGGGAACAATACCGTATTTTCTTTGGTGAAGACACTCGCGACCACGACGCCGACCATTTTGACACAAGCGATGATCGTGCTGTTTATGGTTTATTTTATGCTCAATCACGGACGCAGCTTATTTCGAAAGTCAGTGTCGTACTTGCATGGGTTTGCCAAGCAGCGCCAAGCGATTGAACTGGTCAAAGCACTACAGAAAGACCTATCTCGATACATTGGTACTATCACGTTGGTGAATGCGGGACTTGGGTTGAGTGTTGGGGCGGTGTTTTTTGTTTTAGGCCTTGAGGACCCGTTCTTGTGGGGCGCGTTTGCTGGCGTGATGAATTTTGCGCCGTATCTTGGCCCAGTCATCTCCATGGTGAGTTTCGGTTTTGTGGCTTATCTGCAGTTGGAGTCGGTCAGTTTTATGCTCACTGTGGTGTCTATCTATTTGTTGATCAACTTGATTGAAAGCCAGTTTGTCACGCCAACGTTATTAGGGAAAAGATTCAACTTAAATCCGTTAGTGATCTTCGTTTGGCTCGTGTTCTGGGGTTGGCTTTGGGGCGGTATGGGGCTATTAATTGGTGTACCGCTATTGGTCTGCATTAATATTTTGGTTGAGCGTCTAGAGTTGTGTCAATCAACTCAAAGTCAACCAAGACAAACCATCCCCGAGGATATGGCTCCACGAGAATGACTTGGGCTACAAGCTGGCTCAACGAAAAAGTTTTTCCGCACTTACAGGTCGGCTAAAAAGATACCCTTGACCGTAAACACAGCCTTTTTCGAACAAGTAATCGGCTTGCTCCTGAGTTTCTATTCCTTCCGCTACCACTTTCAATGACAGTGTTTTGCCCATGGCGATAATCGCATTCACAATCGCATTGCTATCGCTGTTGCTGGGTACATCACTGACAAACGAACGATCAATTTTAAGCTTATTGATGGGTAAACCTTTCAAATAAGACAAAGACGAATAGCCTGTGCCGAAATCATCCAGAGAAATCTCGATGCCTAACTCTCTTAGTTGATTTAACGACGCAATGGCTTGTTGAGGGTCGATCAGTAAAAAGCTCTCGGTGATCTCCAAATCCAGCCGTTGAGCAGGGAAACCAGTTTGATTGAGGATATCGCTCAATCTCTGAATGAAATTCGATTGCTGAAGCTGTAATGCCGACACATTAACCGCAATTCTGCCAAACTCAACGCCTTGTTTCAGCCAAGCATTTCCTTGCTGACAAGCGTGTAGCAAGACCCACTCGCCAATGCTTTGGATAAGCCCCGTTTTTTCTGCAATTGGAATAAAGTCGGCTGGTGGTACAAGGCCAAATTCGGGGTGCTGCCAGCGTAATAAGGTTTCAACGCCAACAATCGCATGTTGCTCCAAGTTATATTGTGGCTGGAACTCTAATCGAAGTTGCTGTTTTTCTATCGCTTGATGTAAAGCAGATTGAATGCGCACATGAGATACGGATTTATCGGTTAAATCTGGCGAGTAAAATGCGTAGCCGTTGCGCCCATTTTTCTTCGCTAAGTACATTGCTGTATCTGCGTTTTTGAGTAAGGTTTCGCTGTCTTGGCCGTCTCTTGGGTATAAGGCTATGCCAATACTGGTCGAGACGCGCAGTGAGTCGTGGTTTGCCAAGTCGAACGGTTGTTGGAAAACGCTGAGAATATCGCCGACGGTTTCCAGCAAAGCCACATCACTGTGGACGTCCGGCAAAATGATCACGAACTCATCGCCGCCAATACGAGCCACATGCGCATTTAAGTGAAGAATATCTTGCAGACGGATAGCCAACTTAGACAGCAACTGATCACCACAAAAGTGACCCATGCTATCGTTGATGTGCTTGAAATGGTCAATATCCAGAAATAGGGTGGCAAACGTCTGTTGGTTCTTGTGCCCGGTTTCAATGTGTTGCTCAAGCAAGCTAAGTAAATGGGTGCGATTAGGTAGATTCGTTAACGGATCATAAAAGGCCATGCGCTGCAGTTTTTCTTCGTGTGCTTTACGCACGGAAATATCTTCAAATACACAGATGTAGTTAATGAGATGATTTTTATCGTCCATTACGGCACTAATGGTCGCTAACTGTGGGTAAATGCTGCCATCTTTCTTTCGGTTGATGAACTCGCCTTTCCATTGACCTTTGGTTTCGAGCTGATGCCACAACTGTTTATAGAAGCCTTGGTCATGATGACCTGAGCGCAGAATTCTGGGGTTCTTTCCAATCACCTCTTCAGAGCGATAGCCGGTGATTTGGGTAAAGGCTGTGTTTACATCAATGATGTTGGCATTGCGGTCAGTAATGACCATGCCTTCTTGTGAGTTATTAAAAATTTTGGATGCCAATGAGAGTTGCGTTTCGACCATTTTCCGGCGTGTGATGTTGCGTGTCATGCCCAGAATGCCAATTAAGTTTCCGTCATTATCACGGACAGGAGACTTAATGGTTTCTAGCCAAGTTGGGTTATTGTTTTCATCAATTTGGCGGCATTCTTCGACGATGTTCAGCGTGCCTGTCGCCACGACCAAGTTATCGGCCTCAATGAACTTCTCTGCTCGCTCGTGGCTAAATAGTGCGAAATCATCTTTGCCGATGATCTCACTGTTGGTCTTTTGCCACGCATTTTCTACGCTTCGATTGGTCATCGAATAAAGACCATCCATGCCTTTTATCCAAATATGGTCTTCAAGACAGTCGATAAACTCTTGCAGCGTCGGTAATGGTGTGGTCGCTGCAGTTTGATGGCGTGTTCGTTCTTGCTGGTAGTGTGAGCTGACATCAAAGCTCATTCGCCCCACTAATGCACTCAGCCAAGCAGACACTACCGTGATTTGATCGTCAGGGTGAGTTAGCGCTAATACGGCAAACAGATCGCCATTTGGTAGCCAAATTGGACCTATGCTCAAGGTTTGCTGTCCAAAGGATGTGTGGCTTATCGTCAAGTCTGTCGGTTTAAATTGATCGGCAACTTGCACTACCACTTCGACGATAGCGCAATGATTTTGAACCGAGGTGGACACCTCAGTTGATAGCCACTGCTGGGTATCGCTCAGAGTATAAAGTTGTCCCTGAGCTTGAGTAGCATCACAGCATTGTTGCAGAGCCTGTTGCCAGTCTGCCATCAAAGGCGAAGGAATAGCGAAGCGAAACATAATTAATAACGTGTCCTGAAGCGCCCAAAGATAGTGGTATTAGAATCTAGCTTAAGCTATTGGGCCGTGTTGGTATCGTATCCAACGCTTAGGTAATTCCCAGCAGCGTAAGGCGCTTTCTATCATTAAACTGTTAGCTATATCTCTTTTTTATCCAACTCATTGCATCGTTTATTGAGGTTTTTTGTTCATCATTGAGAGGTGCTCATGGCTTTGGTTTTTTACCCCACGATACTTGTTGGACCACTAATCCACTGATGATCAGTATTAAACCAATCAAGGTTGATGGATGAATTTCTTCACCAATGATGGTTGCCAATAGCATCAGTGAGATGAATGGCGAAGCAAAGATCAGATTACTGATGCGGGCTGTGTTTTGCGTCGATTTGAGGGCGCTTAGCCATAGGACGAAAGTAATCCCCATTTCAAATAGCCCGACATACGTCACCGCTGCCCAACCTTTAATTGAGATTGCCTGCCAGCTCGCACCTTCATAAATACTTAAACCAATGGCAAATGGAATAGCGACCAAAAAACCAAGTAATACACCAACCACAGGGTCGGCCTTATTTTTGGTGTTTAAAATCCAGTAACCAGCCCACAACAGTGTGGATAGCAGCGCCAGCCCCACGCCCAACGGGCTCTCGAATTGCATGCCGAGAACATTGCCTTCTGTGGCAATCACAATCACGCCTACATAACTAAAACCGCAAGCGAGCCAATCTTTAGCACGGATCTTCTGCCCTAAGAAAACAGCAGCCATTAGCGTCAAGGTAATGGCCCAGCTGTAGTTGATCGCTTGGGCTTGGGATGCAGGCAGCAAGTCATACGCTTTAAAGAGAATGACGTAATACGCCAAGGGGTTAATCAACCCAAGCAGTAGGTAATACCAAGGGTTTGAGAGGAAGGTGGCACTTAACTGGCCCAACTTGCCTTGCACACCACAGATTATCGTCAGCGCAATCGCAGAGACGATACTGGCAATGCACAGCATTTGGATTGGCGTAAATTCTGCCAACGTGAGTTTAAATGCGGTTGCAACGGTAGACCAAAGTAATACTGCTGAGAGCCCAAATCCTAGGGCGCGACGCTCGTTCATGATGCCTCTGCGTGATGATGTGCCGCTCGGTTTGGTTCATTTGAGCGGAAGAAAGAATATTATAGGAAGGCCTAGTGTATGCGAGGATTTTTCATCCAACAAACTGGACATTTATCCAGTGTCTAAATACCATTGTTATAGATACAAAACACAGGCTAACTCGCTATTATGCAATGGATTCTTGAGTACCAATCTCTCATTCTCTTTTCTCTTTGCGCTGCCACGCTTAGTGGTGTCGCCGTCGGTTGGTGGGTGAAACAACGTTTTATCACCCAAACTCAGCTTCTCGAACAACAACTTGTTTCAGAAAAGCAGCTTCACCAACAGCAGCTTGAACAGGTTAAACAAAGCCTTGCCGATGCCCAGCAAGAGTTGGATGAATTAGATGATGAGCGCGATAAAGCTGCGTTTGAAGTACGCCAAACACACGGAAAGCTGATGGCAGCAATGGAAAAACTGCGTTACTTCGAGGCCGTAAAGCAAGAGCGCCAACAATACTTTGATGAGCTTGGTCAGATGCGTGAGCACAAATCACGTCTAGAAACGCAACTGCGTGAGCAGCAAGCACGTCATGAGCAAATCAACCAAGCCAATGCCGAAAAACTGCAAATTCTAGAGCAAGCGGAAGCGCGCCTGAAACAGCAATTTGAGCACTTGGCCAACCAACTGTTTGAAGAAAAAACCGCGAAGGTCGACTTGCAAAACCGTCAGAGTTTGGAAGGTTTGTTGTCACCGCTCCGAGAGCAGCTAGAAGGATTCAAAAAGCACGTTAATGACAGCTTTAGCCAAGAAGCTAAAGAGCGCCATACCTTAGTGCATGAGCTCAAAAACCTGCAACGTTTGAATGAGCAAATGACGCGAGAAGCGGTTAATTTGACCCAAGCGTTGAAAGGGGACAACAAGCAGCAAGGTAACTGGGGCGAAGTGGTGCTCGCGAGGGTACTTGCCGAGTCGGGACTGCGTGAAGGGCACGAATATCAGACTCAGGTGAATTTGCAAAATGAAGCAGGCAAGCGCTACCAACCTGATGTGATTGTTCATCTCCCACAAAACAAACAAGTGGTTGTGGATTCCAAAATGGCGCTAGTCGCCTATGAGCGCTATTTCAACGCCGAAACTGATGCCGATCGAGATCAGGCTTTGAGTGCGCACTTAGCCGCACTGCGTGCTCACATTAAGGGTTTAAGCATGAAGGACTACCACAAACTCAAAGGTATTCAGAGTTTGGACTATGTGCTGATGTTTATTCCGGTTGAGCCTGCTTTCCAAGTCGCGATTCAAGCCGATCCAAGTTTGATCAAAGACGCGATGGAGCAAAACATCATTTTGGTGAGCCCAACAACGTTGCTGGTGGCACTGCGCACCATTGATAATCTATGGCGCAATGAACGCCAGAATGAAAACGCCAAAATGATTGCGCAGCGCGCGACAAAACTCTACGACAAATTACGATTGTTTGTGGACGACATGGAAGGGCTCGGCGGTGCGCTGGATAAGGCGAATCAAAGCTATCAAGGCGCAATGAACAAGCTTGCCACAGGGCGCGGGAATGTGATTCGTCAAGCCGAAAGCTTTAAGCACCTTGGGGTTGAAATCAAACGACCAATTTCTTCTGACCTCGCACAGTTAGCGCAGAGTGATTCATTTTCAGAAAATGACCCGTTAGTAGAAAGACATCCGGCTGAGGATAAAGTAAACTAATCGCCCGCAGTGCAGTGGGCGATTTTATTTGTCAGCAAACGCCCCGCAGAGAGAAAGCGCTGCCTAAGAGGAATTAGAATGACGGACACAAGTTTGCAATCCAATACAGCGTTAGAGAATGAAACCACCCACTTTGGTTTCTCTACAGTGGCAAAAGACGAAAAAGTGACTAAGGTTGCCGAAGTATTCCACTCCGTGGCAACAAAATACGACATCATGAATGACCTGATGTCTGGTGGTATTCACCGCCTTTGGAAGCGCTTCACTATCGATTGTAGTGGCGCTCGCCCTGGCCAACGTATTCTTGACCTAGGTGGTGGTACGGGTGATTTAACGGCGAAATTCTCGCGCATTGTTGGCGATGAAGGCCATGTCATCCTTGCTGATATCAATAATTCAATGCTTAACGTTGGTCGCGATAAACTGCGTGACAACGGTATTGTGGGTAACGTGCATTACGTTCAAGCCAACGCAGAAGAACTGCCGTTCCCTGATGATTATTTTGATGCCATCACCATCAGTTTTTGTTTGCGTAATGTGACTGACAAAGACAAAGCGCTTCGTTCAATGTTCCGCGTACTGAAGCCAGGCGGCCGTCTATTGGTGTTGGAATTTTCAAAACCAGTGCTAGAGCCGTTATCGAAAGTATACGACGCATATTCATTCCACTTGTTGCCGAGAATCGGTGAGCTAGTTGCGAATGACTCAGAGAGTTACCGCTACCTAGCGGAGTCAATCCGTATGCATCCAGACCAAGAAACGCTGGAAGGCATGATGCAAGACGCAGGTTTTGAAAACACCAAATACTACAACTTAACTGGTGGTATTGTGGCTTTGCATCGCGGTTATAAATTCTAAGGGTTAACGGCATGCCATTTGAACCACTTATCACCGCTGTGATTGAAACGTCACTGAATACACTGATCAAAGACGACCCTGCATTGGGCCGTCGTTTAGCGCGTCTAAAAGGTCAAGTTATTCAAGTTCACCTGAAAGAGATCAATAAAACACTGACGTTCGTTTTTAGTCAGCAAATTGATGTGCTCGGTCATTACGAAGGGCAGCCAAACTGCTACTTATCGCTCAACTTGAGCGTGTTGCCAGAGCTGCGTGACCAGGCCAACATCACTCGCCTTATTAAACAAGATAAACTTGAGCTTGAAGGCGATATTCAATTGGCGCAGAAATTCTCTCAGTTGATGGTGGATTGCAAGCCAGATGTTGAAGAGTGGTTGTCTCGCGTGACTGGCGATGTCGCCGCACATACCTTTGTGCAAGGTTCAAAAAACATAGGCAACTTCCTCGTATCTCAAGCAGAAAAACACCAGCGTCATCTTGCGCAAGTAGTGACTGAAGAGTGGAAGTTGGCACCTGCTCCTCTAGAAGTGGCGTATTTTTGCGACCAGGTTGATGAGGTTCGCAGCCAGGCTTCTCGCGTTGAAGCTCGCTTGACTGCTTTGCTGAATAAGCTGGATGCAGATAAGCCGGCATTGGAGAAACCATGACGCCAGCAGAACTAAAGCGCTTATACCACATCGCCAAAGTACAACTGGAGTACGGCTTAGATGAGCTGCTTCCCGATCACCAACTGACCAAAGCTCCGTTATTACTGCGCAAAAGCCTGTTCTGGATTAAGAACAAGCATCCAGAAAAACCACTTGGTGAGCGTCTGCGTTTAGCGTTGCAAGAGCTGGGGCCGGTTTGGATTAAGTTCGGTCAGATGATGTCAACGCGCCGTGACTTATTTCCTCCGCACATTGCTGATCCCCTAGCTTTGCTTCAAGACCAAGTCGCGCCATTTGATGGTGAGCTAGCAAAAAAGCAGATGGATCAAGCATTAGGTGGTCCGTTAGAAAACTGGTTTACCGAGTTTGATATCAAACCACTGGCGTCAGCATCGATTGCTCAGGTGCATACTGCGCGTTTAAAAGACTCTAACCAAGAAGTGGTATTAAAGGTTATCCGCCCAGATATTCGCCCGGTCATTGATTCAGATCTAAAACTGATGCACCGAATGGCGCGTATAGTCGCCGGAGCGATGCCTGAAGCACGTCGTTTGAAACCAGTTGAAGTTGTACGTGAGTATGAGAAAACATTGCTTGATGAACTCGACTTACGACGTGAAGCGGCGAATGCTATTCAGTTGCGCCGCAACTTTGAAGGTAGCGAAGAATTGTATGTTCCTGAAGTTTTTCCTGACTTCAGTAATGAAACTGTCATGGTTTCTGAGCGAATATATGGCATTCAAGTCTCTGATATTGAAAGCTTGAAAGCAAATGGCACCAATATGAAATTGCTCGCGGAGCGCGGCGTGAGTGTGTTCTTCACTCAAGTGTTCCGAGACAGCTTCTTCCATGCCGATATGCATCCGGGGAACGTGTTCGTCAAACCAGAACACCCAGAGAACCCAATGTGGATCGGGCTAGATTGCGGAATCGTTGGTACACTTAATAGTGAAGACAAGCGTTATCTGGCGGAAAACTTCCTGGCGTTTTTCAATAGAGACTACCGCCGAGTGGCGGAGTTACATGTGGACTCAGGGTGGGTGCCTGCCGATACAAATGTCGATGAGTTTGAGTTCGCGATTCGCATTGTGTGTGAGCCTATTTTTGCTAAGCCACTGTGCGAAATCTCCTTTGGTCATGTGTTGTTGAATTTGTTCAACACGGCACGTCGATTCAATATGGAGGTTCAGCCACAGCTTGTATTGCTGCAAAAAACGCTGCTGTACGTGGAAGGTCTTGGTAGGCAGCTGTACCCTCAGCTTGATTTGTGGGAGACCGCAAAACCATTCCTTGAAGAATGGATGATGAATCAAGTTGGGCCGCAAGCTTTGGTGAATGCGATTAAAGATCGCGCGCCATTTTGGGCGGAGAAGTTACCGGAACTACCAGAGCTGCTTTACGATAGCCTGAAACAAGGTAAAGCGATGAACCAACGCATGGATCAGCTTTACCAAGGGTATCGTCAGAGCAAGCGCCAGCAGGCGACAGGAAAGTTTTTATTTGGCGTTGGCGCCACTTTAGTCGTATGCTCGGCAATATTGGTGAACAATGCTTTTGAGCAGCTTTCGTTGGCCAGCGGTATCGCCGGTGTCACATTTTGGCTGCTTAGTTGGCGAGCTTATCGTCAATAGACGTTAAACTCTTGAAATATTTTTGTTTATTTAAAGACCCGAGGTAAAGAGAATGGGTGGTATCAGTGTTTGGCAACTTCTAATCATTGCTGTAATTGTTGTATTGCTATTCGGAACTAAGAAACTACGCGGTATCGGTGGCGATCTGGGTGGTGCCGTTAAGGGCTTCAAAAAAGCGATGAGCGAAGATGAACCTGCGAAAAATGACAAAGACGCAGACTTCGAACCAAAAAGTCTAGAAGAGCAGCAGAAAAAAGAAGCTGCTCCTGAAACGAAAAAAGACAAAGAGCAGGCGTAAAACGTGTTTGATATCGGTTTTTGGGAACTGGTATTAATATCTGTTGTTGGTCTGGTCGTTCTTGGGCCGGAGCGTTTGCCTCATGCTATTCGCAGCGTGTCTCGCTTTATCGGTGCCGCTAAGAGTATGGCAAATAGCGTCAAAGACGAATTGTCACACGAGCTGAAAGTCCAAGAGCTGCAAGAAAACTTGCGCAAAGCAGAGCAAATGGGGATGGATGATTTGTCCCCTGAGTTGAAATCTTCAGTCGAAGAATTGAAGAAGGCAGCGCAATCTGTAAATCGTCCTTACGCAAAGAACACCGATTCAGAGGCTGAGCCTGTAAAAACAGAGCCAGCAGCAGAAAAGGTAGAGAAAGCGGAAGAGAGCAAGGTTACAGCGGCAGATAAGAAAGCCGAATAGTCTCATTAGGAGGAGCTACTAGTGATTGGTAGCTCCTTTTTGATCTGGTTTTTAATAAGAGGTTTGCCATGTCTACCGTCGAGCAGACACAACCTTTAATTAGTCATTTGTTGGAGCTTCGCAACCGACTACTGCGCTCAATTTTGGCAGTGTTGGTGGTGTTTGTCGGACTAATTTATTTCTCTAACCACATTTACGAGTTTGTTTCCGCACCTTTAGTAGAGCGTCTACCTGAAGGCGCAACCATGATTGCTACGGATGTGGCTTCACCCTTTTTCACGCCACTGAAGTTGACGTTAATCGCTTCGGTATTTATTGCGGTGCCGTTTATTTTGTATCAAGTTTGGGCCTTTGTTGCTCCTGGCTTATACAAACATGAGCGTCGTTTGATTATGCCGTTGCTGTTTTCCAGCTCACTGCTGTTTTATTGCGGTGTGGCATTTGCGTATTTTGTGGTGTTTCCACTAGTGTTTGGCTTCTTTACTGCTATCTCATTGGGTGGTGTAGAGTTTGCGACCGACATTTCTAGCTATCTCGATTTTGTACTGGCGCTATTTATGGCGTTTGGTATCGCATTCGAGGTGCCTGTTGCGATTATTTTGTTGTGTTGGACTGGGGCCACCACACCAGAAGATCTAAGACAGAAACGGCCTTATATCATTGTGGCGGCGTTTGTCGTAGGTATGGTGTTAACGCCACCAGACATGATCTCGCAAACCTTACTCGCTATTCCGATGTGTTTACTGTTTGAAGTCGGTTTGTTCTTTGCGCGTTTTTATACGCGTCGAGGCGAAGAGGCAGAAGCGGAAACCGAAGAATAAGTTTACTGTAGATGTAAAAAGCGGCTCAATTGAGCCGCTTTTTTTGCGGTTGGTTTGTTTCTTGGGCTAACTACTTAACTTTCATGACGTAACCACACTTTGTGCATACGTATACTTCCTTGATGCCCAGCAGCTTTTGAAAAAAACTGCGCGGTACGCGTTGTAAGTAAGCACCATGTGTACACACTTCAACTTCCATATTCATGCTGTTTTACATTTGTGCTAATTAATGGGCATAAAGCAGTATAGAAAAAGAATATGTCTAATTGTCGACAGTTTTGCAAAACAGACGAAGTAAAGTGGCGATATGAGAGGTAAGTAGAGTTGCTAGTTAATTATTATGTTTATCAATAACTTTGTGTGGGTTGTTCTATTATTTCAATAGGTTGAATCATTCATTCAATAGTTTAGGTAATAAAAAAGCGACGTTGATTTCGTCGCTTTTTTCAATTTTCGTGAATTAAATATTAAACAGCTTTTTGGCATTTTCAGTCGTTATGGCATCGATAGTTGCGACATCGACATCACGCAAGTCGGCAACACGTTGTGCAACGAGAGAAGTGTAGGCTGGTTCATTACGCTTACCACGGTGCGGTACAGGCGCTAAGTATGGACAATCGGTTTCTAAAATGACCCACTGCATATCCAAATGTGGAATGACTTTATCCATCCCGCCATTCTTAAAGGTCGATACGCCACCCAAGCCTAAGTGGAAGCCTAGCTCATTGATTGCTTGCGCTTCTTCTAAGCTGCCTCCAAAACAGTGGAATACACCACGCAGACGACCATCTTGCTCTTGTCTTAGCAAAGTGAGTGTTTCTTCAATCGAATCACGAGTGTGGATAACGACTGGTAAATCCATCTCTTTTGCCCAGTTAAGTTGAGCTACGAACGCCATCTCTTGCTCGGCGCGATAGGTTTTGTCCCAATACAGGTCGATACCAATTTCGCCCACCGCAATAAACTTGTGTTTCTCAAACCAGCCGCGGATGATTTCCAACGTTTGCTCAACGTTGTTATCCACATAGCAAGGGTGGAGTCCCATCATTGAGTGGCACACTTCCGGATACGCTGCTTCGGTCTGCAACATCGGTTCAATCGAGTCCAGATCGATATTCGGCAGCAAAATCTTAGTGATGCCTTGAGTTAAGGCGCGCTCAACCACTTCATCGCGGTCGTTATCAAATTCGCTCGCGTATATGTGCGCGTGGGTATCGATCATGGTCTTTCTCTGTACTTTGTCCGTTTGGTACGAGAAGTATACTTGAGTGTGAGTGCTGGGTCATTTTCAGTTTTTTTCATTACCTTTTTCCAGATTGTCACTCGCAACATGCATCAAGAGTGATATGATTTTGTTCACCAGATGATTTGATCATCATAACCGTCCAGACAAGGAGAAAATGGTGTCTGTATCAATTCAAGGTCCATTCCCTGCACGCCGTATGCGTCGTTTACGTAAGCACGATTTTAGTCGTCGTTTGATGGCTGAGAACCAACTTTCTGTTAATGATCTGATTTATCCAATGTTCATCCTAATGGGTAAAGATCGTCGTGAGAGCGTGGAGTCCATGCCGGGTGTAGAGCGTTTGTCGATTGATTTAATGCTAGAAGAAGCGCAATACCTTGCAAATCTAGGCGTTCCAGCAATCGCGCTTTTCCCTGTCGTAAACCAAGACGCTAAAAGCTTATGTGCTACTGAAGCCTACAACCCAGAAGGTTTGGTCCAGCGAGCAGTACGTGCGCTTAAAGAACATATTCCTCAAATCGGTGTGATCACAGATGTGGCACTTGACCCATTCACGACGCACGGCCAAGACGGCATCATCGATGAAGATGGCTACGTAATGAATGATGAAACCACGGAAGTACTGGTTAAGCAGGCTTTGTCTCACGCTGAAGCGGGTGCTGACGTTGTCGCGCCTTCAGACATGATGGATGGCCGTATTGGTAAGATCCGCGAAGCATTAGAAAATGCGGGCTACATTCATACACAAATCATGGCTTACTCGGCTAAGTACGCGTCGAACTACTACGGACCATTCCGTGATGCAGTTGGCTCTTCTTCAAATCTAAAAGGCGGCAACAAGAAAAACTACCAAATGGACCCAGCAAACATTGATGAAGCGATTCACGAAGTGGCGCTAGACATCAATGAAGGTGCGGACATGGTGATGGTTAAACCTGGTATGCCATACTTAGATGTAGTTCGCCGAGTAAAAACTGAACTTCAAGTACCGACATTTGCTTATCAGGTGTCTGGCGAGTACGCGATGCATAAAGCGGCGATCATGAATGGCTGGCTCAAAGAGCGCGAAATTGTGATGGAATCACTACTGTGCTTCAAACGTGCAGGTGCTGACGGCATCTTAACGTACTTTGCGAAAGATGTGGCTGAGTGGTTGGCAGAAGAGAATGCACAAACTGCTCAACACCTAAATCGTACTCCGGAAGCGACTGAAGAGTAATTATCGCTCAGTGAGAAACACCAGACCAACAAGAGTTGTTCGTCTGTATATACCCAAGTAACCTCAGGCGGATTACAACAGTAACAATCCAAGGTGCTTGGGTATTTTTATTTTGGAGAAGAGAACAATGACAATGCTGATTCGTGAAGGCACATTGGAAGAAGCACTTCAAGTTGTGGCACGTGTTACCGAATTTTCGAAAGGAGAAACGGTAGACTCCATGACTCAACGTTTAGAAGAGAAAAACAGTTTAATCCTCGTTGCAGAAAAAAATGGCACGATTGTCGGCTTCAAAATAGGTTACGAATTAGAGGATGGTGTTTTCTATAGCTGGTTAGGTGGTGTAGTTCCTGAGGCTCGAAATGAAGGCGTGGCACAATTACTTTTGGAAGCACAAGAAGATTGGGCGGCTGAGCAAGGCTATAACACGTTAAAAGTGAAATCTCGAAATCAGTTTCCTGCTATGCTTCGATTGTTATTGAGGAATGGCTATATCATTGAAAAATTTGAAGAAAAAATCAATCTTCGTGAATCTCGAGTTCATTTCATTAAAGCGATGTGAAAATAAATGAGATTTTTTCTCATTTAACTGTTGACTACGAAATGAGAATCATTATTATTAAACCTGTCTTAGGGAATGAGGAAGAGTTCACAAGGACGTTGAATGACTTATTAACAGAAGTTGATTAACTGAAAGTTGAGAAGTGATGAAACATTTTTCCGAGAACTTGCACGAATTCTTTTTGACACGACATTGCTCACATTGCTTCCAGTGTAATTTATAGCTTCTTGGTTAAGCTGCTCTATTTACAGAATTTGCTTTACCACTTCTGCTAGGCGACCCCATTCGGGTCGCTTTTTTCTTTTCTACGATTTCTATTTGACGTCACTATTCGTATTTTTTCCACACACGATGATCATTTAAGGATCGTTGATCTTCTCGCCGTTTTATAAAATAAACATTTAAAAACAATAACTTAACGTGTGTGTTTTTTGTGTTTTCTATCATTGGATAACCAGTGGATAATTTCTATAAACAGAGTTATCCACAGGGTGAGGTTATCTTCGTGAATAAAATCGAAAAATTTACGCGACCTAGATCGAGCGAACAAGATAGATTCGGATCAGCAGTCATGGCATCCTAGGCAGATCTCTCAAGTACTGAATTGGATACAGACAATTATGGCAAGTATTCCAGAAAATCCGTTGATCCTTATCGACGGCTCTTCTTACCTATATCGCGCTTTTCACGCCTACCCGGGCACCATGAGCAATGGTGAAATTCCAACTAATGCCGTTTACGGTGTCGTGAACATGTTACGCAGCATGATGCGTCAGTTTGCGTCTGAGCGCATCGCGGTGGTTTTCGATGCGAAGGGAAAAACCTTCCGTGATGATATGTATGCAGAATACAAAGCTAATCGTCCGCCAATGCCGGATGATCTGCGTTGCCAAATTGAACCATTGCACAATGTTATTCGCGCGATGGGTTTACCACTGATCTGTGTTCCTGGTGTCGAAGCGGATGACGTCATTGGTACGTTGGCGCATCAAGCATCACAAAAGGGCATGCCTGTATTGATCAGTACTGGTGATAAAGACATGGCGCAGTTGGTGGATGATAATATTACCCTGATCAACACCATGACGAACGTCGTGATGGATCGTGAAGGTGTGGTTGAAAAGTTTGGCATTCCACCTGAGTTAATCATCGACTACCTAGCGCTGATGGGCGATAAAGTAGATAACATCCCTGGTGTACCAGGCGTGGGTGACAAAACAGCGACCGCACTACTGCAAGGTATTGGCGGTCTGACTAAGCTGTATGAAAATCTCGATGACATTGCTGCGCTCGGTTTCCGTGGTTCTAAAACCATGGCGAAGAAGCTCATCGATAACAAAGAAAATGCCATGCTGTCGTACGAGCTCGCGACCATTAAATTGGATGTTGAACTTGAAGAAACGCCAGAGTCACTGCTGAAAGCGGAACCAAATAAAGACGAACTAGTGAAGTTGTATGGTCAACTGACGTTTAAATCTTGGTTGAACGAGCTACTTGAAGGTGGTTCTGGGTCGGTAGAAGCTGTTGAGCTTGCTGGCTCTGCTCAAGCCTCTGCTTCTCATGCCGAGATGGAAACTTCCGCAGTGACAATCGACCGCAGCCAATATGAAACGATTCTGGATGAAGAAACCTTCAATGCGTGGCTAGACAAACTTCAAACGGCCGAGTTGTTTGCGTTTGATACGGAAACCGACAACCTAGATTACATGCTAGCGAACCTAGTTGGTTTGTCATTCGCTGTCGATGAAGGTATTGCCGCTTATGTGCCTGTTGCACATGACTACCTAGATGCACCTGAACAGCTTGATCGTGATTGGGTTCTAGAACAGCTTAAGCCAATTCTTGAAGACGCAGCGAAAGCAAAAGTTGGTCAAAACTTAAAGTATGATGCGTCTGTATTGGCTCGTTATGATATTGAGCTAAAAGGTATCAAGCACGACACGATGTTGGAATCGTACATTTACAACAGTGTCGGCGGTAAACACGATATGGACAGCTTGGCGCTGCGCTTCCTACAGCATAGTTGCATTTCTTTTGAGCAAATTGCAGGTAAAGGCAAAAATCAGCTTACGTTTAACCAAATCGAGTTGGAACAAGCATCGCCATACGCGGCAGAAGATGCGGATGTGACCCTTCGTCTGCACAATCGCTTGTTTGCGAATATCGAGCAGGATGAAAGCCTGAAGACAGTGTACGAAGAGATTGAAATGCCGTTGGTGCCAGTTCTTTCGCGCATTGAACGCACCGGGGTCTTTATTGACGAAATGAAGCTGAGTGCGCAGTCGGTCGAGATTACCGCTCGCCTTGATGAGCTTGAAAAGAAAGCGTATGAAATTGCAGAGCAAGAGTTCAACATGAACTCGCCAAAGCAATTACAAGCCATCCTATTTGAAAAAATGGGGTTACCGGTGGTGAAGAAAACGCCATCAGGTACACCATCGACGAATGAAGAAGTGCTACAAGAGCTTGCCTTAGATTACCCACTGCCAAAATTGATTTTGGAATATCGCGGTTTGGCGAAGCTTAAATCGACGTACACGGACAAGCTGCCGAAGATGATCAACCCAACAACAGGGCGTGTGCATACTTCTTACCATCAAGCAGTAACCGCAACAGGTCGTCTATCTTCTACCGATCCGAACTTACAAAACATTCCAATTCGTAACGAAGCCGGCCGTCGTATTCGCCAAGCGTTTGTCGCACCATCTGGGCATAAGATCTTAGCGGTCGACTACTCGCAAATCGAACTGCGCATCATGGCTCACCTTTCTGGCGACCAAGCGTTATTAGATGCCTTCCGTGATGGTAAAGACATTCACGCGGCAACTGCGGCAGAAATTATGGGTCTGGATATTGAACAAGTATCCAGTGAGCAGCGTCGCCGTGCTAAAGCCGTTAACTTCGGGCTTATCTATGGCATGAGTGCATTTGGTTTGGCGAAGCAGCTTGGTATCCCTCGCGGCGAAGCACAAGCCTACATGGATAAATACTTTGAGCGTTACCCTGGCGTTATGCAGTACATGGAAGACACGCGCAGCACGGCTGCAGATAAGGGCTATGTTGAAACGATTTTTGGTCGACGTTTGCATTTACCAGAAATCAAATCGCGCAACGGGATGCGTCGTAAAGCTGCTGAACGTGCGGCAATCAACGCACCGATGCAAGGTACGGCTGCGGACATCATTAAGAAAGCGATGCTGTTGGTTGATCAGTGGATTCAGGAAGAAGGCAATGGCCGTGTGAAGTTGTTAATGCAAGTACACGATGAATTGGTCTTTGAAGTTGAAGAGTCATCATTGTCCGAAATTGAAAGTAAAGTACAGAAATTGATGGAATCTGCAGCAGAGCTAAAAGTACCGTTGGTTGCAGAAGCAGGTCACGGTGATAACTGGGATCAAGCTCATTAGTCACTTTTAGACCAAAATAACCAATTAATTATGAGCCAGCGCACAAACGCTGGCTTTTTTTTGCGATTAAAAAAGCTAGCGCAAAGTTAACTTTGATGTTGCTTAATAAAAATTTCATGAAAAAAAACTACAAAAATTCTTTGCAATTCTGACCAATTGTTGTACATTAATACTCGTAGGGTACAGAGGTAAGATGTTCTATCTTTCAGACCTTTTGTTTCACGTTATTGGATTAGGCTGATTCAGCCGCCCCAGTCAGCTTTTGACTGGGGCGTTTTTTATTGGACGAAAGAAAATTTTTCTTTTTGTTCAATGTGTTGGGTTGGTAACGACTTGTCTTTATATTTCTCCCACCTTTAACCTATTGTCTACACTCCAATTTTCTTCAAAAACTCGCAAACTATTCAGTCTGTAAATTTATGCCAATCACACTATGATTTTTTCTTGAAGGAAACTAAGTTGACGTGGAAGTGGGTAGGTTTCTGTCTAACTTGTTGAATTGTATTTTCTTTATTGGTTATGGTTGTGAGTTAATTAAGCGAAAGCTAAAGTTAGGCGGCTTTTTAAGCTATTGAAATCATCCGATAGTTCAGCAATGCTTCGTCACATAACAATAATTACCAATTTTTCTCTCCCGTTATCCCTGCCAGGAAGGTGGGGATTTTTATTGCCTGTTATTTAGCTCAGATAAACAAAAGCCCCACCAAATGGTAGGGCCGTGTCGAAAAAATTTAACAAATATTGTTAATTATTCTTCGTCGCTTGCTGGGGTATCCAGTTCGCCTTCTTCTATCAGGTGTGCGAGCGCCGGTGCAAACCAGGTATCCAGTTTTGCACGCAGCTGATCAACGCCTAATCCTTTAAGGGAAGAGAACACATCAACGGAAACGTCGCCACCGAAAGTTTCCACCTGTTTGCGAACTTTCAGCAGGGTTTGTTTGCGTGCGCCACTTTTTAGTTTATCTGCTTTGGTTAGCAAAACTTGCACAGGAATGTGGCTGTCGATGGCCCAGAAAATCATTTGCTGGTCGAGATCTTTCATTGGATGACGAATGTCCATCAGAACCACTAAGCCTTTTAGGCACTCGCGTTTCTGTAAGTATTCACCCAAAGATTTCTGCCATTTGTTTTTCATCTCTACCGGTACTTGAGCAAAACCGTATCCAGGTAGATCGACAATGTGACAACCTTCTTCTACTTTGAAAAGGTTGATTAATTGCGTACGACCAGGTGTCTTTGATGTCTTGGCTAAGCTTTTTTGATTAGTTAGACGGTTAAGTGCACTCGATTTACCAGCGTTTGAGCGTCCTGCAAACGCAATTTCGACACCTTCGTCTTCCGGTAGGTGACGAATATCGGGTGCGCTGGTGATGAAATGCGTATTTTGGTAATGAATTTTTACGCTCACTGTTAACTCCATCTCGACTTTGTGTAGTCGATTGATTACTTTTTTGTGAAAATGTGTAAAATAACCGTGCTCGGCATAAGGTCGCCTATTGTACCATGAGTGTACGCGGTATGTTCACATTCCGTGGTACTGGAAGCTTGATAATTATAATGGAATGTCATGAAGAAATTAGCGCTAATTTTGAGTCTTTTAGCCAGTTGCTCAGTATGGGCCCAAGGTAATATTGAGGCTGGTAAAGCAAAATCACAAACCTGTGTCGCCTGTCACGGAGCAGATGGCAACAGTGCAATAACAACGTACCCGAAACTCGCAGGCCAACACGCTAAGTATCTTGAGAAGCAGTTAAAAGAACTTAAGCTAGGCATGACAAGTGGTGGTAAACAAGGTCGTTACGATCCTGTAATGAGTGGTATGGCAATGCCACTGAGCGATGAAGATATCGCAGACCTATCTGCTTACTACGCTTCGCTACCAGTTTCAGAAAACTCAACACCTGAAGATGTGGTAGCAAAAGGCAAAACGCTTTATACCGCTGGTGATGCCGAGCGTGGCCTAACCGCATGTATTGCATGTCATGGTCCTCGTGGCAATGGTACAGAGCTTTCAGGTTTCCCTAAAATTTCTGGTCAGCATGCTGACTACATCAAAGCTCAGCTAGAAAAATTCCGTGATGGCGACCGTGGTAATGATATGAATGCCATGATGCGCGACATCGCGAAGAAAATGACAGACGAAGATATCGAAGTGCTGTCTAAATACGTTGGCGGTCTGCACTAATATACCTAAATCGCTCAAGATCCTGCATCTTGAGTTTATTGGGTAGATGTCCCTACATCGTTCGAGCAACTTATACAAAAATGCCCTAGTGAATTCGCTAGGGCATTTTTGTTCGTGACAAATATCACAGTCGACTTTGAGTTCGAAAGCGATAGTTAGCTCGGTAGTTTGTGAGACATTTGCCATACTTGATGTTGGCTTTTTCTTGTTGGTGTTTTTAAGTTTTTGATTAAATGATAATTTTGATGTTTTAGAAAAATAGGCGGATTATTTTTTCAACCCATTACTTGTGAGCATAGCGGGATGGCGTAAAGTAGAAGTTGTTCACAGGGGGTGAATGTAAGGATTTAAGACCACGGTTTAGGTCTCCAAGGATGTAGCTCGGATGCTTGGTGATTTAGAAAGGGATTTAGATAGGTAGGGAGCCTATCTGATAAGGATGGTCATCTCGTCTGACGGTTAAGACAGTGAAACGGATCAGGCACAGGAAGTTGCTCAGTAGACAGGAAGTAAACGGATAGCCAAAACTCATCAGGAAGATGAAAAACAACTCTTTTTGGCAGGGAAAGCTCGAAAAACAAAGGGAACATTGATGCACCAAATGCGTGCAACACAGTTTCGCCCAATTGATGGCACTTAGAAAGCGACAGTCTGACTGTCGCTTTTTTTATATTCTTTTCCCTTGGTAAGTCGCAATCTGAATTACGATTACTGCACTTATTTACTTCGATGGGTTGTAAACAAAGTTTTTTAACAAAAATTGCTGAAAAAATGCTCAGTAACACTCCAATCTGAGTTCACTTTCTGGTATGTTTCGCATCCCTGTTTGAGGAAGTCAGCATGCATACCTGTCCTTTATGCCAAAATCAGCGTACTCACCACTATTTTGAAGATAAGCGACGTGAATATCTTCAATGTGAGCAGTGCAGTTTGGTGTTTGTGAATCCAGACCAACGTTTGGATGCGGAAACCGAAAAAGCTCACTATGATTTGCATGAGAACAACCCTGAAGATTTAGGTTACCGAGGCTTTTTGTCGCGTATTGCTGACCCGATCACAGAGCGAATTTCTCCACAATCAAATGGTATCGACTTTGGTTGTGGTCCTGGCCCAACGCTCTCCTTAATGCTGGAAGAGGCGGGGCACAACATGGCGTTGTACGACCTCTACTACCACCCTGATACGTCGGTTTTAGAAAAAACGTATGACTTCATGACAGCAACAGAGGTGATAGAGCACCTCTACCACCCAGATTTGGTGTGGAAGCAATGGTTGAATTTAGTTAAGCCAGGGGGCTGGATAGGCCTGATGACGAAAATGGTCATCGACGTGGAGGCTTTCAAATCATGGCATTATAAGAACGATCTCACTCATGTAGTGTTCTTTAGTCGTGACACGTTCCAGTTCCTAGCAGAGCGGGATAAGCTCGAACTCGAATTTATTGGTAATGATGTAATTTTACTGAGGAAACCCCAGTAATGAGCCGTAGTAAAAAATCTAGAAAGCCAGGTGCCGCTGGCGCACCTGAGTTTGTTGTAACTCGTAACCGTACAGAATCTGATGTGGAAGGCCGCCTACGCAAGCGTGCTAAAAAGCGCAAAGGCTTGAAAACGGGTAACCGTAACTCAGAAGTTAACGAGCAGAAAAAGCAAGCTGCTGCACAAAACCGCGACCCGCGTTTAGGCAGTAAAAAGAAAATTCCTCTGGTTGTTGAGCCTGCGAAGAAAATGACGAAGCAAGAGCGTCGTTTGTCGGCAGAGCAAGAACTAGAGATGCTAGAAAATGACGCGCAATTGAACGTGTTGCTAGACCGTATTGAAGCGGGTGAAAACCTAGGCACAGGTCTACAGAAATACGTCGATGAGAAGCTCGACCGCATTGAGAAGCTAATGGACCAACTAGGTTTGTTGGAACCTGAAGAAGAGGAAGACTTCACTGCTCCTGCTGAGAAAAGCACGCGCAATGATGATGACTTGCTGGCAGATTTCGACGACATTAACTTCGACGACTACAAAGGATAATTAAGCTATGAATGTAACCTTATTAGCTATTGCTGGTGTTGTGATTATCATCGCACTTGCTTCTTATGCAGGTTACCTTCTGCTTCAATTGAAAAAGCAAAAGGAATTGCAGCTAAAGCATCAAAAATTGGCGATAGATAAACGTAACGCCAACATTTTTGAGAATGTGCATACCTTGTGTCAGGCGGGTATTCAAGGCCAATGCGATTTATCTGAAATCAGTATTCGTGTGTATAACATCATGGATTATGTACAAGGTGAAGACCGTGTCGATTTCGATAAAACGTACCCTGCAATTTCTGAGCTTTACCATATCGTGAAAGATATGGCACGTGGTGAAGAACGCCAACAACTTGCCAAGAAAGAGCGTATGCAACAGAACTTGACGCGTCATAAAGCGGAAAGCCGCCTCACTGATGCGATCATTGAGGAGCTCAAAGTGTTGCAGAAAAACGTCCAGCCACTGAATAATCAAATCAATATTCAGATGATTTAATAGTTACCCCCAATGGTTTCCTTATGACTGTTGGGGGTATCGTGATCACGCTAGCACTTCTTTAGTTTTATAATTAAAAAGCCAGTCGGCGTTGCCACGCTTGTCATCGTCGTATGGCAAAATAGCGGCTCTGAATATCGGGTGACGGCTTTCGTTGCCCTAGCATTTAACGGAAAGTACCACCATGTCGAATCAACACACTGAATCGAAGCAGCAAATCGTCTGGGATCAAGCGGTATTGGATAAGTACAACTATTCCGGTCCTCGCTACACGTCGTACCCAACGGCGCTGGAGTTCCATGAAGCGTTCACCATTTCTGATTATGATATGGCATGCACTCAGTACCCAGACCGCCCATTATCGCTGTACGTGCACATTCCGTTCTGTCACAAGCTTTGTTACTACTGTGGTTGTAATAAAGTCATCACGCGCCACTCGCACAAAGCGGACGAATACCTCGATGTGCTTGAGCATGAGATTCGTCAACGTGCAGCCTTATTGGTGGGCAGAACGGTAACGCAATTGCACTTTGGTGGTGGTACGCCAACGTTCCTTTCTGAAAAGCAAATTACACGCGTAATGAGCCTGTTGCGCCAAGAGTTTACCTTTAGCAGTGATGCTGAAATCAGTATCGAAGTTGACCCGCGTGAAATTCAGATCACCATGCTGGATCACCTGCGTAGTGAAGGCTTTAACCGCTTGAGCATCGGTGTTCAGGACTTCAACAAAGAAGTGCAAAAACTGGTGAACCGTGAGCAAGATGAAGAGTTCATCTTTGCGATGGTTGCGCGCGCAAAAGAGTTGGGTTTCCGTTCGACAAACCTAGATTTGATCTACGGCTTGCCAAAGCAAACCAAAGCCTCTTTTGCCAAGACGTTAGAACAAGTACTGGAAATGCAGCCGGGCCGTCTGTCCGTGTTTAACTACGCGCACATGCCACAGCTATTTGCAGCGCAGCGTAAGATTAAAGACGAAGATCTGCCTAAAGCAGAAGAGAAGATGGCGATTCTGCAAGATACCATCGCGACACTGACTGGCGCTGGCTATCAATTTATCGGCATGGACCACTTTGCATTACCTGATGACGAACTTGCCGTTGCTCAGCGCGAAGGTATTTTGCATCGCAACTTCCAAGGCTACACCACACAAGGTGAATGTGATTTGGTTGGCTTTGGTGTCTCTGCAATCTCGATGATCGGCGATGCATACGCGCAAAACCAGAAAGAGCTGAAGAAATACTACGCTCAAGTCAACGAACTTCGTCACGCACTGTGGAAAGGGGTCTCGCTGGACTCTGATGATTTGCTACGTCGCGAAGTGATCAAGCAGCTGATTTGTAATTTTAAACTAGACAAGAAAGCGATCGAGTCTGAGTTTAAAGTGAAGTTTGATCAGTACTTTAAAGAAGACTTGCAGCTACTTCAGACCTTCATCAACGATGAGCTGGTGGAAGTGGATGACAATGAAATTCGTGTGACGCTGCGAGGTCGTTTGCTGATCCGTAATATTTGTATGAGCTTCGATAAGTACCTGCGAGCGAAGGCGCGTCAGCAACAATTCTCTCGTGTTATCTAATCATAGACGCCGATTCAAGATATAAAAAAATGCCAGCAGATGCTGGCATTTTTTTATGTTTTCGCTGGATTTAAGCGCGATCTTTTACTTTTGCTTTCAGTTCCGCTTTTTCTGCTTCTGAAAGGAATGCAATCTCAAGACCATTGATTTGTGCTTGGCGAATCTGGCCTTGGCTCAGACCAGCTGCTGGTGCCGCTACTTCGTATTCGTATGGCAGCTCGATACCTTCAACCGCTGGGTCGTCAGTGTTCAGACACGCAAGAACGCCATGCTCTAGGAACTGTTTGAGAGGGTGGTTTTCTAACGTTTCTACCGTGCTTGTTTGGTAGTTTGATGTTAGGCAAGACTCAATACCAATGCGGTTTTCTGCTAGGTAATCCATCAGTTTTGGATCGTGGATCGCTTTTACGCCGTGACCGATACGAGTTGCGCCCAGATCATTGATTGCTTGCCACATGCTCTCTGCACCTGCTGCTTCACCAGCATGAACCGTTACCCCAAGGCCAGCGTCGCGTACTTGTTTGAAGTGAGACACAAAGCGATCGCCCGGTTGGCCCAGTTCGTCACCCGCCAAGTCGACAGCAACGATGTGATCTTTTTGGCTCAGAATGCCGTCCAGTTCTTGTTGGCACGCGTCGGTGCCAAATGTGCGGCTCATGATGCCGATCAGGTTAGCTTTCACGCCAAAATCGCGCATACCCGCTTGCACGCCGTCCACGACTGCTTCAACAACACCCGCTACTGGTAACTTGTGTTTCATTGCCATGTAGTATGGTGAGAAACGCAGTTCAGTGTAATCGATTTGAGCGTTTAGTGCGTCTTCTACGTTTTCGTACGCCACACGACGACATGCATCTAGGTCGCCCAGTACCGCAACACCCCAGTCGAGCTTAGAAAGGAAAGCAACAAGAGAGGGTTCCGCTTCGACAATTTGAACGTGAGGAGTTAGAGACTCAATATCGTACGCTGGCAGAGCAATACCAAATTTTTGGCCAAGCTCAAGAATCGTTTTAGTACGAATGTTACCGTCGAGGTGGCGGTGCAAATCAGTAAGAGGAAGGTTCTTCGTTATCATTATGTCGATCCGGATAGTTATGAACTGGAACAGGGCCCAAACATCATCTGTGACAATACATGGGTAAGATTTGCAGTTAAGTATAAATAACAGTTAGGTAGATTGTCAGTAGAGGATGACTAGGAAATCAACGATTCTCGCTCTTTTCTACTTCATGTTAACCAAATGTGTTGGCCACTCTTCTAGTGGCATTGGACGGCTGTAATAGAAGCCTTGCACTTGGTTGCAGCCTAAAGAGCGTAGTAATTGTGCTTGATTGCTATCCTCTACGCCTTCTGCGACGACATTGGTTTTGAGGCCCGCGGTGATATTGATGACCGCAGCAACGACCGAACTGTCTAAGTTTTCTTGCGTGAGTTGATTGATGAAGGTGCGATCAATCTTCAAACAAGTAAATGGCAGTGAGTGAAGATAACCCAGTGATGAGTAACCGGTACCGAAATCATCGATCGCGATACCAATCCCCATATCACGCAGTTTGGTCATATTTTCCAGTGTGGTTGGTGCGCTATCAATAATGCGCGACTCGGTGATCTCCAGTGTTAGGTTACTGGCGGGTAATTTTGTGATATCCAATACGTTGGTCACCGTATCGACAAAATCAGGGCAGGACAGTTGATTAACGGAGATGTTCACATGCAGTTGGAAGTCTGATGGCCACTGATTACTTTGAATGGCTTGGTATGTATCGCGGCAAGCTTGTAACAGAATTTGTTGGCCAATGGCTTTGATCATGCCGCTTTCTTCTGCGATTGGAATAAAATCTAATGGTGACACCATTCCTGAGTCACTGTGCCAGCGCGCCAGCGCTTCTGCGCCACACACATTACCACTAGCGAGATCCACAATAGGTTGATAATGAGGGACAAACTCTTGGTTTTCGATGCCAGTTTGAATCTTAGTCAGCATTTGGGTGCGGAATTTTGAAGCGCTTGCCAGTTCAGGGCTGTAATGACAGACACCGGTCAGTGAGTCTTGCTTGGCGTAGCTTAATGCGATGCTGGCGTTGCGAAGCCACAGCGGCATGGTTTCATTTGGTTGGGTTTGCACAATGCCAAGTGAAATCTTCATCACTACATTCTCACCTTCCACCATAAATGGGGTGGAAAAGAGTTGCTGTAATCGACGCTCGGTTTGTTTAACTTTGGCTTCAGTATCGGCGTTTGAGAGAAACACTGCGAACTCATCACCACCAATCCGAGCCAGTAACGCGTTATCACTAAACTCTTGTTTTAGCCTTTCTGCGATGCTGACCAACAGTTGATCACCGTTATGATGACCCACACTGTCGTTGATATCTCTAAATTTGTTGATACCAAGTAAAAACAAACTGCCGTGGCACAGGTGAGATTGGTTCTCACAGATTTCGACCAAGCCTTGACGACTGTATAAGCGTGTCAGAGAGTCATAAACCAACTGCTCACGCAACGCTTTAAATGAGGCTCTGAGGTTACTCGTCATCTCATTAAAGGCATGCACAAGTACCGTTGTCTCATACACATAACCAGGTTTTGGCATACTGCTGTCCCAATCGCCATTCGCAAGGTGTTGGGCGGCGTCAGCCGTCGCGTTAATCGGCCTGGTGACTCGGTTGAAAATGATCCAACTGATGGCGATACCAAATAAGCTGACGATAAACCCGACTAGCCAACTCTTTTGTTGGCTTTTCGGCAATGTACCCAGCAACTCGGATTCAGATATAGAGGTGCCAATAAACCATGTTAAACCGTTTTGATCTCGGTATGGGGTTAGTCGGCTGAAAATACGTTGGCCGTCATGCTCAAATGAAAAGGTGTAAGGTTGCTTAGTATTGTTGAGATCAAACGACCGAACGCGGCTCGCACTGATTTTGATGATCGGATCTGCGTTTTCAGCCGCAAACAAACGCTGCCCTTTATCAGAAAACTTTGTACCCCATGAGATGACGCTTCCCGGGCCTGAGTGAGCGATTAAACGATGCTCTGGGTCCATGATGTAGACCGAAGCTTTGGTGTTGTATTTTAACTCACGTAGAAATTCGTTAAATGTGTTGATGCGAATGTCTGTCACCAACACGCCAGCAAATTGGTCGTGTTTATACACTGGTGTCATGGCTGACAGCGTAATATCCTGGCGTTCATCGGCATTCGTATAAATCTCAGACCACATCGAGGTTTGAGTCTCTGCGACGGGCGTATACCATGGGCGAGTGCGAGGATCGTATGGAGAGATAACCGTTCGAATGCTATTACTCACATGGTTGGTGCCATAAATAATCAGATCACCATCGGTATATCGATCTTGAACCATTAAGGTGTAATCGTCGGAAAGCTCGCGGCGGAACCCGGCAAAGTCACCGCTTTCTGAACCAAATGCGATGACATCCAACTGCGGTATCGATTGGTAAAGGTTTTTGAATGCACTCAGCAGGTAGCTTTGAATATCTGAGGTGTCGTGAGGGTGATAAAGGTTGTGATAGCTGACGTTATGCGCGAGAGCCATAACCGCAGTAAACGGCTTGCGCAGATAGCTATTAAGGTGGTCGTGGACACTTTCGGTTAACACGGAAAGTTGTTTGTCGCTGATATCTGTGACCACTTCTTCGTAGCTTTGCTTTTGGACGTAGACAATGACACCGATCGCCAGTAAGAAGATCATGACAAATGGAATGAGAACAGCGGTACGCAGTGTAATTTGAGTCGTAGCAGTAGACATTGCCTAATCACATAGATGGTGGTGCGCCACAATTGTACTGATATTTTTGTTAATATCGAGTGACAAACGACTCTCGTTGTTAACGCACCACGTAAGTGATTGTCAGTACAATTCTTTTAATTTTCTGGTAAGCGTGTTTCGCCCCCAGCCTAATACTTTAGCGGCATCTTGCTTGTGACCTTTAGTGTGCTCCAAAGCGGCCTCTAATAAAATGCGCTCAAATTCTGGTAAAGCATAAGAAAGTAGTTCTTTATCTCCTGCCGCGAGTGATTGACGTGCCCAATCCGCCAATTGTTCTTGCCAGCTGCCATGCTCAGAGTCCGAAATGGATTTTTTCTCTTCGAGCAGTTCGCTTGGTAAGTCGTTTGGCAATACCTCGCTACCACTGGCCATGACGGTTAACCAACGGCAAATATTCTCTAATTGACGCACGTTGCCCGGCCAATCAAGGCGGTTAAGAATTTCAACGGTCGACGGATGCAGAGTTTTGGTTTCGACCCCCAGCTCATCAGCCGCTCGGATAAGAAAATGCTGCGTAAGTTTTTCGATGTCCTGCTTACGTTCACGCAATGCCGGAATCTGCACTCGAATCACGTTCAAGCGATGGAATAAATCTTCACGGAAATCGCCTTCATGCACCAGCTTTTCTAAATTCTGGTGTGTTGCCGCGACAATCCTTACGTCGACGCTGATTGGGGAGTGACCGCCCACTCGATAAAACTGTCCATCGGCCAGAACACGCAGCAAACGGGTTTGAATATCTAACGGCATGTCACCGATTTCGTCTAAAAATAGGGTGCCGCCATTGGCTTGTTCGAATCGACCCTGACGAACATTGTTCGCCCCGGTAAATGCCCCTTTTTCATGACCAAACAACTCTGACTCAATCAGATCTTTGGGAATCGCCGCCATATTGAGTGCAATAAAAGGTTTGTTGGCGCGAGGACTATGGCGGTGCAACGCATGAGCAACGAGCTCTTTACCCGTGCCCGATTCACCGTTAATCAATACTGAAATTGAGGAGCGAGAAAGACGGCCAATGGCGCGAAATACTTCTTGCATGGCTGGCGCTTCACCGATGATTTCTGGCGTTTCTGCTGGAATGTCTTCTGGAGAGAGTTGCTCACGTTTATTTTCGTGACTGTGTGCAATCGCTCGCTCAACTAACGTTAAGGTTTCATCGATATCAAAAGGTTTTGGTAAGTATTCAAAGGCGCCTTTTTGGTACGCATTCACTGCCGCATCCAAATCCGAGTGGGCGGTCATGATAATCACGGGAAGGTCTGGGTAATCGCGCTGTACTTGTTTTAGCAGCTCTAATCCATCAATGCCCGGCATGCGAATGTCCGATACCAGCACATCTGGTATTTCGCGTTCGAGCGCCATCAAAACGCTTTCCCCATCGGCATAGGTTTCGCATTTTATGTTGGCAGAGGAGAGCGTTTTCTCCATCACCCAGCGAATGGAACTGTCGTCATCAACGACCCAAACATATCCTTTACTCATGTAGTAATCCTTGCAGCAAACCGAAAAAATGATGCGACTTGAAGTCCATTAGCGCAATCAGATCGGCAAATAAATAGTAAATGTTGTGTGACCAGGCCAGCTTTCTACGTCTATTTTTCCATTGTGCTGGTCGATCAAATTTTGTGAAATAGACAGCCCTAAGCCAGTTCCTCCCTCGCGGCCACTGACCATGGGATAGAACAGCGTGTCTTGTAATTCCGGTGGAATGCCTGGGCCGTTGTCTGTGATTTCGACACGCGCAGCGAGTTTACAGCGTTTGCCGTGAATATTAGCTTGATGCACCGTTCTGGTGCGAATGGTGATTTTACCGTGTTCTTGATGGCTAAGAATTTGCGCCGCATTACTGACGATATTAAGCATCGCCTGTTCGATTTGGTCCGCATCCATCAAAATTTCTGGCAAGCTCGGGTCGTAATCGCGTTCAATCACGATTGAACGTTGCGATTCTAATTCAACCAACTGGCGGACCTTTTCCAGAATTTGATGCAAGTTTTCTTGTGTCTTTTTACCTGGCTTTTGTGGCCCGAGTAATCGATCAACGAGCGCTCTTAAACGGTCGGCTTGCTCAATAATGATGTGCGTATACTCGGTGAGAGAGGGATCTGGCAGCATTTTTTCTAGCAATTGCGCTGCACCACGTAATCCACCTAGCGGGTTTTTGATCTCATGTGCAAGCCCTCGGACTAACAGTTTCGCCGCTTGTTGTTGGGCGTGCTGGTTTAGTTCTTGAGAGAGTCGGCGCTGTTGATCAATTTTGCGCATCTCGACGAGTAACATCAGTTGTTTTTGCCAAGTGATTGGGCTAACTGTCACCTCTAGCATTAAGGGGCGGCCATCAACAACGAAAGTGACGTCACTGTCGGTGATGCTTTGGCCACTTTGCAATGGTTGAGTGAGCAGCGCGAGATCCAGCGACGCATGTTGAATCAATTGAGAAAGCGATTGTTCAACAATACGTTTCGCGCTCTGAGAAAACAGCAACTCGGCAGCCGGATTGGCATAACGGATAGCCAATCCATCATCAAGAATCAGCGTTGCTGTCACCATGTTATTGAGAATGGCACTAGGAAGACTGGTATCCACATTACGTCCTTGTTTTGCTTTAAGATTGTGCGTTGCACAATAATGGTGCAATTGAACGTTAAGTATGGCGAATAAATCTCAGAAGAAAAAGTGAAAAGCACCGCAGTGATGCTATTTTTTTCACCAGATATTCTATTTTGCCCCTTTTACGGTCGGCTTAACACTTGCTCTATGTAAATGCACCGTTATAGGGCTAGTAGATGCAATAAGCTTGCCGCTTCTTTTCGCGTGCACGGCCAGTGTGTGGGTGCCTCGGTCAATATTGTTTAACTGCCACATCATATGGCTTTGTGGCGCACCATAAGGTTTTCCGTCGAGCAGCAGTTGCAACTGTTCGCCGATACCAAGCTTGCGATTGGTTTCCAGTTGAATATTGATGATGCCTCGGTTGCTGCGGATGGTTTCGTTATGTTGAGGAGTCAGCATCGAGAGCTTTAATGGGAGAGGTTTATCGGTTTTCTTTTCCGGCTTGTCTTGTGGCTCTTTCGATGGCTTGGTCTGAGGGGCGAGTGATTCCGTGCTTTCTACCTTAGGAGCGGGTGCGCTGGCTTCAAGGTTTGGCAGCGCGATGGCTTTTGCACCTTGGTTTGGCGTATCACTAAAATGAACCACGCCATTTTTATCTACCCATGTATAAGCAACCTGCGCTGATGCGATGGAGGCGATTAACAATCCGCTGAGAGCACATAGCGATGGAATAAGCTGAACTTTCATTGCCCACCTTCTTTTGATCGATGATTTCACGTTTCAATGGCTTAGCTCTTTGACCTACAAGGTAAAAAGTCCAAGCGTATTTTTATTATCCCCTCATGTTAAACGTCGAATCTTGACTGACGAATACAAAAAAGGCCCGCCTGCGAGGCGAGCCTAATATTTTGTTGCTGTGTTTACATTTTACACAGTGTCGACCTTATACAGAGTAGTAAAGTTCGAACTCAACTGGGTGAGTTGTCATGTTCACGCGCTCTACGTCCTGAGATTTCAGCTCGATGTAAGAGTCGATGAAGTCGTCAGAGAATACACCACCCGCTGTTAGGAATTCACGGTCAGCATCTAGCTCTGCTAGTGCGTCTTTCAGTGAGTATGCAACCGTTGGGATTTCTGCTGCTTCTTCTGCTGGTAGATCGTAAAGGTCTTTATCCATTGCTTCGCCTGGGTGGATCTTGTTCTTAATACCGTCAAGACCAGCCATTAGCATTGATGCAAAGCATAGGTATGGGTTAGCCGCTGGGTCACCAAAGCGAACTTCGATACGACGTGCTTTCGGGCTTGGTACCACTGGGATACGGATTGAAGCAGAGCGGTTACGTGCAGAGTAAGCAAGCATAACTGGCGCTTCGAAGCCTGGTACAAGACGTTTGTACGAGTTTGTTGATGGGTTAGCAAATGCGTTGATTGCACGAGCGTGTTTGATGATACCGCCAATGTAGTAAAGCGCCATTTCAGATAGACCGCCGTACTTGTCACCAGCAAATAGGTTTACTCCATCTTTCGCTAGAGATTGGTGAACGTGCATACCGCTACCGTTGTCACCAACAAGTGGTTTAGGCATGAATGTTGCCGTTTTACCAAACGCGTGAGCAACGTTGTGTACAACGTACTTGTAGATTTGGATTTCGTCAGCTTTGGTTGTTAGCGTGTTGAAACGAGTTGCGATTTCGTTTTGACCCGCTGTTGCCACTTCGTGGTGGTGCGCTTCAACAACAAGACCCATTTCTTCCATTACTAGACACATAGCAGAACGGATGTCTTGAGATGAATCCACTGGAGCTACAGGGAAGTAACCACCTTTAACGCCTGGACGGTGACCTTTGTTACCTTCTTCGTAATCAGAACCTGTGTTCCATGCTGCTTCTACGTCATCGATCTTGAAGAAAGAGCCTGACATGTCAGTCGCGAATTTCACGTCGTCAAATAGGAAGAATTCTGGCTCAGGACCGATAAGTACAGTATCTGCAACGCCAGTAGAGCGCATGAAGTCTTCAGCGCGTTTTGCGATAGAACGTGGGTCACGGTCGTAGCCTTGCATTGTTGCCGGCTCTAAGATGTCACAACGGATGTTTAGTGTTGCGTCTTCCGTGAATGGGTCAAGCACAGCAGAAGATGCGTCAGGCATCATTACCATGTCTGATTCGTTGATACCTTTCCAGCCAGCAACTGATGAACCATCGAACATTTTACCTTCTTCGAAGAAGTCTGCGTCGATTTGGTGAGCAGGGATCGAAATGTGCTGCTCTTTACCTTTTGTATCAGTGAAGCGTAGGTCAACAAACTTAACTTCGTTTTCTTGGATCAGCGATAGAACGTTTTCTACTGACATCTTGGATAACCTCCAGTGTTAATAAGCGGTAAAAGCTCGATTTATGAATTATTCATGAAACCTGGCATTGATTAATCAATTTGACTTTTCATTAATCGATGCTGTTTTAACTAAAGCTAAAACCGTGCCAAAAAAAATATTCCATTAATTTCAAGCAATTGTGTTTTTTGGCGCTAGCTTGGTGCAGATGATTGCACCAAAATGATCTTTGCTTGCACTGTTATGGTGCGTAAAATCATTATTGCACCATAATGTGACAGGCGCATTGCTTATTCAGCCCAGTTTTTGAGCAAGAGTCAATTTGAATTATGCATCGATTGGAATAAAGTTGCGTTTAATCAATTCGTTCTGAGGAAGAAAATGGGCATTAAGCGTAAAAATCGCAGAAATGCTCGGGAGTAGATCACATATTTCTAGGCTTTTTGCTAAAATCTGGTACATTATGGCCGTTTTTTTAATCAGCAAATGTCGCCAGAGAGCACCCGTTCTCAGCGTGGGGGCATTTCATCTATCTAAGTGAATCAATATCCATGGCTACTCCACAGATTGATAAATTAAGAAATATCGCGATCATCGCGCACGTTGACCACGGTAAAACCACGTTGGTTGACAAGCTGCTACAACAATCAGGCACGCTTGAGTCTCGCGGTGAAGCTGAAGAGCGAGTCATGGACTCGAACGACATCGAGAAAGAGCGCGGTATTACCATTCTTGCTAAAAACACAGCAATCGACTGGAACGATTACCGTATCAACATCGTAGATACTCCGGGACACGCGGACTTCGGTGGCGAAGTTGAACGTATCATGTCGATGGTAGACTCTGTACTACTTATCGTTGACGCGGTTGATGGTCCAATGCCTCAAACGCGTTTCGTAACACAAAAAGCGTTTGCTCATGGTCTAAAACCAATCGTTGTTATCAACAAGATTGACCGCCCTGGCGCACGTCCTGATTGGGTTATGGACCAAGTGTTCGACCTATTCGACAACCTAGGTGCTTCTGACGAACAGTTAGACTTTAAAGTGGTTTACGCTTCTGCTCTTAACGGTTGGGCTTCTCTAGAAGAAGGCGAAACTGGCGAGAACATGGAACCGCTATTCGAAACTATCGTTGGCGAAGTAGCTGCACCAGAAGTTGACCTAGATGGTCCACTACAGATGCAAATCTCTCAGTTGGATTACAGCTCTTACGTTGGCGTTATCGGCGTTGGCCGTGTAACTCGTGGTAGCGTTAAGCCAAACCAGCAAGTAACGGTTGTTGGTGCAGACGGCAAAACTCGCAACGGTAAAGTGGGCACAGTAATGGGCTACCTAGGCCTAGAGCGTCACGAAGTTGAGCAAGCTAACGCGGGTGATATCATTGCAATCACTGGTCTTGGCGAGCTTAAAATCTCCGACACTATCTGTGCACAAAACGCAGTAGAAGCACTACCAGCACTGTCTGTTGATGAACCAACAGTAACCATGACGTTCCAAGTAAACACGTCTCCATTCGCTGGCAAAGAAGGTAAGTTCGTCACTTCACGTAACATCCTTGAGCGTCTAGAGAAGGAACTGGTACACAACGTTGCACTGCGCGTTGAACAAACAGACGATCCAGACAAATTCCGCGTATCAGGCCGTGGTGAGCTTCACCTGTCTATCCTGATCGAAAACATGCGTCGTGAAGGCTTCGAGCTTGCCGTATCTCGTCCAGAAGTAATCATCAAAGAAGAAGATGGTCAGCTAATGGAACCGTTTGAAACGGTAACTATCGACGTAATGGAAGAGCACCAAGGCGGTATCATGGAGAATATCGGCCTACGTAAAGGTGAGCTGAAAGATATGGCTCCAGACGGTAAAGGCCGTGTACGTATGGACTTCATCATGCCATCTCGTGGTCTGATCGGCTTCCAAACGGAATTCATGACACTGACTTCTGGTTCTGGTCTTCTATACCATACGTTTGACCACTACGGCCCACACAAAGGCGGTAACATCGGTCAGCGTATCAACGGTGTTCTGATTGCTAACGCTGCGGGTAAAGCGCTAACTAACGCACTGTTCAACCTTCAAGAACGTGGTCGTCTATTTATCGGTCACGGTGTGGAAGTTTACGAAGGCATGGTTATCGGTATTCACAGCCGCGACAACGACCTAACAGTAAACGCACTGAAAGGTAAGCAGCTAACCAACGTTCGTGCATCTGGTACCGATGACGCACAGGTTCTAACTCCGCCAATCATCATGACACTAGAGCAAGCGCTTGAGTTCATCGATGACGACGAGCTAGTAGAAGTAACACCTGAAAGCATCCGTATCCGTAAGAAATTCCTAACGGAAAGCGATCGTAAACGTGCTTCTCGTGGCGCGAAATAATTTTCGTTAAGCGATTCAATTAAGAAGAAGCCCTGAGTTATGCTCAGGGTTTTTTGTATCTAGAGAATGAACATATCAGCATGAAGCCAATTGTGATTACTGGTGGCCCTGGTGCGGGGAAAACCACCCTACTGAATGCATTGGAGCGGCAAGGGTATGCGACGTTTGCAGAGAGCTCTCGTACGCTGATTGAACAGCAAAGCCAGTTAGACGACGGTATCTTGCCGTGGACGAACCTGCCTGAGTTTGCTCAATTGTGTCTCGACTTGATGAGCAAGCAAAAGAGTGATGCGCGTTGTCATGACGTTGCGTTTGTTGATCGCGCGATCCCAGACATCATTGCTTACTTACAAGTGGGCGGTTGTAAGGTTGACCGAGCTTTCTTAACCGAAAGTGCTGGGTACCATAGTCAGGTGTTTACTTGTCGACCTGATGCATCCATTTATGTGCAAGATGAAGTGCGTCCACACATCTTTGAAGAAGCATTGGAGATTCATCAATCCTTAGTGGATATCTATGCTGAGTTGGGTTACGAAGTGGTCGAAGTGCCATGGGGCAGTGTGCTAGAACGAGTAGGCTTTGTTCGAAGAGTCATCGGTTTAGTTGATGAGGTCGCAGACTAAAACCTCCTCGCTAGGAGGAGGTTTGAATCATTTACTTTTGATTGAGCTTTTGCAGGAATTTATCAGACTCTGCAATCGCTTCGTTCATCTGTTTGATGGCAAACTGAATGTCTTTCTCTAGACTAGAAAATTCACCTTGTAGAGAGCCAATCGCACTCGCGTTAAGGTTGTGTTTCAAGTACAACGTGTTGTCGCGCAGTGTATTTAGTACCGGCGTCATCTTTTTCTCTGCACGCTTCATTGCGCTAAGCATGGTTTTGTACGAGGCTTTGGTTTCACGTAGCTTTTGCTCGCTTGAACGGCGCAATTTCGCGCTCGAGTACAGCTCTAGTTCGTCTTGCCATTCATCAAACAGTGCGCCGGAAACGTCTTCAATCGCAGCAATGCGGTCACGAACGTCTTGCGCCGCTTTTTCGCTGTCTTCGTACTTGTCATTGATTTTGTTGTAGACACTTTCTAGCTCACCACCATCAAAATTAGTGATCGCAGATAAGGCTTCGAGCGCACTGGTGAATTCTTCTTGTGCATCTTGTTGAGATTCTTTGGCATCTTCAACGCGGTCGACCATAATATCTCGTTTATGGTACCCAACTTGCTCCATCGCGGAGTAATAAGCAGATTGACACCCTGTTAAAGTGAAAATTGATAGTACAATTGCTAATAAATAAGGCATTCTTATGTCCTCGACGCTAATTATGGGATGAACTATGAACCAGTTATCAGAGAGTTACAAGGCAAGATTAATCAATCTACTGCCAAGTTGCGTCGCGTTTTTTAAGTATCTTCTTAAGCGATTAACGCATGATCGCGTCAATGTGAACGCGGGCTATCTTGCCTACATTACCTTGTTATCCATCGTGCCAATGCTGACGGTATTGTTATCAATATTGTCGAAATTTCCCGTTTTTGCGAACGTCGGTGAGGTGTTGCAAGGCTACATTATTGAGAATTTTGTTCCGGCATCTGGGGAAGCTGTACATACGGCATTGCAGGAATTTGTGGCGAATACGGGCAAAATGAGCGCGGTTGGCGGTGGGTTTTTATTCATTGCTGCAGTCATGCTGATTTCGAACATTGATAAGAACTTAAACTACATTTGGCGAGTTAAAGACAAGCGCCGTTTAGTCTTTTCATTCTCTATGTATTGGATGGTACTCACGTTAGGGCCGATCATGGTCGGTGCAAGCATCGCGGCGACGTCCTACGTGACCTCACTGCAAATTTTAGAGAACGAGACATTATCTGGTGCGTTTAATCTGTTTTTACGTTGGTTACCGCTGTTGTTGTCTTTTTTCGCTTTCCTTGGCTTGTATATTCTGGTGCCGAATAAAAAAGTGCTCTTGGCTCATGGCGCGATGGGGGCAGCAGTCGCTGCGATACTGTTCGAATTAAGTAAAAAGGGCTTTGCACTCTACATCACGCAGTTCCCGTCTTATCAGCTCATTTACGGCGCGTTAGCCGCGATTCCTATCTTGTTTGTTTGGGTGTATTTATGCTGGATGATCGTGTTATTGGGTGCGGAAGTCACAGCTGCGCTTGGTGAGCGAGAGCACTGGAGTGAAGATTTAGACATGATACACTCGACCGCTGAATCTCAGTTAACAGATGAAGGAAGCGAGAGTAGTGATAGCGCTAATTCAACGAGTCAGTGAAGCTGCCGTCCGTGTGGATGGTGAAGTCGTAGGGGAAATTGAACTTGGTCTGCTGGTCTTATTAGGAGTAGAGAAAGACGACGATGAGGCCAAAGCAAAACGCTTGATGGAGCGTGTTACGACCTACCGCGTGTTCGAAGATGATGAAGGTAAGATGAACCTGAACGTCAAACAGGTAGAAGGCAAAGTGCTGGTGGTTTCTCAATTTACGTTACCTGCGGATACAAAAAAAGGCACTCGTGCTGGCTTTTCTCGCGGTGCGCATCCTGCTGATGCTGAGCGCTTGTATGATTACTTTTCTGATTTGTGTGAACAAGTTTTACCCACACAGCGTGGCCGCTTCGCTGCCGATATGAAAGTGTCCTTAGTGAATGACGGTCCGGTGACGTTTTGGTTGCAGGTCTAGTCTGGTAACACAAGCGCCATGGTCTAAGCTTTAACTCCAAGCTCATGGAATTGGCTTGGAGTGATTTTCCCGACATTTATTAGTGTTGTGCTTTCAAAGGATTGATATGTTCAAACTCATTACTCCCAAAACCGATAATCAGATAAACAAGTATTATCAGTTTCGCTGGCAACTGCTTCGTGAGCCATGGCGTATGCCAATTGGCTCTGAACGCGATGAATACGATGAAATGAGCCATCACCGTATGATTGTTGATGGCCGAGGTCGTCCTATGGCGATCGGTCGTTTATACATTACGCCGGATAATGATGGCCAAATCCGCTATATGGCGGTTAAAAATAATCGCCGCAGTAAAGGTATGGGCTCGCTGGTTCTGGTCGCGCTAGAGTCGTTAGCACGCCAAGAAGGGGCGAAGCGCTTGGTGTGTAATGCCCGTGAAGATGCCATCGCCTTTTACGAGAAAAATGGCTTTGAGCGTCGCGGTGAACTGACCGACGAGCGCGGTCCTGTGCGTCACCAGCAAATGGTGAAACCATTGGATCCGATGGCGAATGTGTTGCGTCGCCCAGAATGGTGCACTGAACTTCAGCAGCGCTGGGAGCAACAGATCCCAATTAGTGACAAAATGGGGATAAAAATTAACCAGTACACGGGTTACCAGTTTGAATGCTGCGCGCAACTTAATCCAAACCTTAATCCGCATAACACCATGTTTGCGGGGTCGGCTTTTACTTTAGCTACCTTGACGGGGTGGGGTATGACGTGGCTGCTGCTTAAAGAGCGCGGTTTGCATGGTGATATTGTGTTGGCCGACAGCTCGATTCGTTATCGTCAACCAGTCGAACAAAACCCTGTGGCAAGTACTTCGTTAGATGGGATCAGTGGTGACCTAGATCGATTGGAGTCAGGGCGTAAAGCACGCATAGTCATTCACGTGGTGATTTATAGTGGCGACACGCCAGCCGTAGATTTTGTTGGTACCTATATGCTGATACCGAACTATTCGCAATTACTCAGCTGTTAATTGAGAGGGCGCCTTACTGATCTGTAGGGCGCTTATCTGTTTCGTTTTCTCGCTCTGTCGGTGGGAGGATTTGTTCCTCTGTGGTGGGATCAGTGACAGATGCTTCGTCTTCTTCGACAATTTCTTCGGAAAATTCTTCCTCTTGAATCTCCACATTGATGTTATCAATCGCAGTTGGCAGCTCCATGGCTGATTCACTTGTTTGTGGAGTGCTTTCAACATCAGCCGGTGCTTTTGGTGCTGGTGCTTTTAAACATTCATTATGATGGATTTCGCCACTGAGTAGATCGCCTTCAACGCTCCCGCACGACTCTTTCAATTGATAAACAATGCCATTTAGCGGGTTGTTGGCCATATCAAACTCGCCCCAAACCCTACCACTCATAGCTTTCCCAGAAATGGTGACTGGTTCTATGGCGACTTTCCCTCGTTGCGCGCTTAAACGCAGCGGACTTAAGGTAATGGCTTTGAGCGAATGATTCGCTTGGGATTTAAAACGGGTATCTCGTAGGTTGGCTTCCACTTCACCAGATAAGCTGTAGGCCAGCATGTTGCGATCACCTGATAATCCTTGTAAATCGAGGCTGAGATCGGAAAAACCATCAATGGCCAGTGTGTTGGGTAAATAATCGTGGAAGAGTGATAAGGGAATGCCATCGGCATTGAGGTTGAGTGCCCAAGGCTGGCTCGGAGTACTTAGGTTTATCTGTCCGATGCCTTCTACGTAGCCTTGCTCGAGTGGTGCAAAAAGGCGTGTCAGTTTCCAAAAGCCATTCTCACTTTGCATGGCAAGTGCAGCATGAGACGTGAGCACTTGGTTATAACTGGCGTTTACAACGCTAGCGTCCAGATCGCCATGCCAAAGGCCCCAACGTTGATTGACCTGTTTAAGATCAAGCTGCTGCCCTTCGATGTTTAAACCGGAGAACTGCCAATAAGGTTCGTGAGATAACTGAATGATCTGGCTGCGCTCGATGTCGAGTCGTTGGATTGTGACATGATCTAACTTACTGATGGCTGCGTGCCACCAGTTTTGGTTATCTTCAGGTTGTATTGCCCACTTGAGGCCTTGAATGGAGGCTTCTTCGAGTTGCCATTGCGTTGGAGTGAACACCCCAGAGACCTGCACACGACCTTGCTGCCAATCTAAGCTGAGATCGTTGAGCTGGATTTTTCCAGGCTCTATAGCAGCACTTAAACGCGGCTCTATTGCGGTTTGCTGTTGGAATTGGACGCTATCCGCCTGCAATGAAACTTGAGCCGTTGTCTCCCAGAGAGACAGTGGCAGTGTGGCGTTTTCTACGGAGAGCTCTAAGTTTTGCCAGTGCCAATCGCCCCATTCAATATCGGCGTTCAGTAAGTCTAAGCTATTAATGTGATTAATCTTGAATGGTATTGCTTGCCAAGGCTTAGCAAGCAGTGATTGGAGCTGGATATGATTGAGTTGCAACTTATTGATGGTCACATTCACTAAAGACCAGCCTTGTGGATACTGCTCGCCTTGCCCTGAAATTTGACTGTTACGCCAGTTAAATGAAGTGCCATAGAGCGTACTGTCTTGCGGTTTGTAGTCCATGTCGACCAAGACCTGATTAAAGGCTTCGCCATTCCAATAGATCTGGTCGGCTGCAAGTTGAACCTCGCCATATGGTATTAACTGGCCATTCCATTGTGGTGATTGAATTTGAAGGTCAATGCCATTACCAGAAAACTGCTCGTCGGCGTAATCAATATTTTTGAGCGCGATTTGATGGAATAAAACGTTATCTAAAGGCGGGAGCTTTGGCGCGCCATACTGCAAATTAAGTTCATCAATCAATAAGCTATCAACGATCCATTTACCATCGCGATAAACATCGGGATTCATCCATAAATCGACTTGCTCGATATAAGAAGCGTCGTCTACGTTTGTGTTCACACCCTGTAAAGTTAGGTGGTAGGGAAAATCGTAACGCACGCTTTCTGCTTGAAAGGGCAAGGAAATGCTGTTTGATAGCAGACGCCAAGTTGCATCGGCGTAAGATGTTGTTAACAGCGCAATCGTAGTGGCCGGAATGGCAACTAAGATAACCAGTAACAGAATTAGAACTCGACGCGCTGTTTTCATCCCTGCTAGAACCTACGTTTGCTATTAAATAAAACTAGATAGGCTTTAGCTTGTATCAATATTCTGCGGTATTCAATAAAAAGCCCCTCAAAAGAGGGGCTTGAAGCGGTTTTTTGTAACTTGGTCTACGTAAAAGTGATAAGTGGCTGCCCACTTATCACTGTGGTTTACGCGACGTCGTTGTTACTCGACTTAATCAATCTGAGGGCCAGCGGCAACCAGAGATTTGCCTTCCGCATTGTCCGTGTATTTATCAAAGTTATTGATAAAGCGTTCAGCCAAGTCTTTCGCTTTGCTTTCCCACTGAAGTGGATCAACGTACGTGTCACGAGGGTCTAGAATGCTTGGATCCACACCTGGTAGTGAAGTCGGTACCTCAAGATTGAAGATAGGAATGTGCTTAGTTGGTGCATCTTCAATCGAACCATCAAGAATTGCATCAATAATTCCGCGCGTATCTTGAATCGAGATACGTTTGCCAGTGCCGTTCCAACCTGTGTTCACTAGGTAAGCCTCAGCGCCTGCTGCTTCCATACGTTTAACCAGTACTTCTGCGTATTTAGTTGGGTGAAGCGTTAGAAACGCTGCGCCAAAACATGCAGAGAAGGTTGGTGTAGGCTCAGTAATACCACGCTCTGTTCCTGCCAGTTTTGCAGTAAAGCCAGATAGGAAGTGGTACTTAGTTTGCTCAGGTGTCAGTTTAGACACTGGAGGTAGCACACCAAATGCGTCCGCCGATAGGAAGATCACTTTATTCGCGTGACCGCCTTTTGATACTGGCTTAACAATGTTGTCGATATGGTAGATAGGGTAAGAAACACGAGTGTTTTCTGTTTTCGAACCATCATCAAAGTCAATAGAGCCATCGCTACGTACCGTTACGTTTTCTAGCAGTGCATCACGGCGAATTGCGTTGTAGATGTCCGGCTCCGCTTCTTTCGATAGCTTGATGGTTTTCGCGTAACAACCACCTTCGAAGTTGAAGACGCCGTCATCATCCCAACCGTGCTCATCATCACCAATTAGCGCACGTTTAGGGTCAGTTGATAGTGTGGTTTTACCGGTACCAGAGAGACCAAAGAATACCGCTACGTCGCCATCTTTGCCCATGTTAGCGCTACAGTGCATTGATGCGATGTCTTTTAGAGGAAGGAAGTAGTTCATCATCGCGAACATGCCTTTCTTCATCTCACCGCCGTACCAAGTACCACCGATAAGTTGCATGCGCTCGGTTAGGTTAAATACGGTGAAGTTTTCTGAGTTCAGACCTTGCTCTTCCCATTTTGGGTTAGTGCATTTTGCGCCATTCATTACCACGAAGTCTGGTTCAAATGTTGTCAATTCCTCTTCTGTTGGGCGGATAAACATGTTTTTAACGAAGTGCGCTTGCCATGCGACTTCCGTGATAACACGAATGCTCAAACGCGTATCTGGGTTTGCACCACAGTAACCGTCAACAACAAACAAGCGTTTGTTAGAAAGCTGGTTTGTGACCAGTTCTTTCAGCTCGTCCCACACTTCTGGAGTGATTGGTTTGTTGTCATTTTTTACTTGATCAGACGTCCACCACATATGCGCTTCTGTCGTAGCGTCTTTGACGATGTATTTATCTTTTGGTGAGCGACCAGTAAAGATGCCAGTGTCAACGGCAACCGCACCTAGTTCAGTAACCACGCCACGCTCATAACCTGTTAGGTCTTCACGCGTTTCTTCCTCAAACAACATTTCGTAGCTAGGGTTGCGAATAACCTCTTTAACGTTATGCAGTCCGTGCTTGGTTAGATCAAGTGTTGCAGCCTTAGTATGTTCCATAACGGTCATAGGTGCTCCTTATAAGGATTTTTGTAGGGATTTTGTAAGAATGTTTTAATTTTAATCTGCTCACCATGCTAGCAACGGGGCGGGGAGAAAACAGGGAGATAGCTCAAAATTTATCCATGATTTCAATAAGGTTTTAGGTAACCCGTCACATATTGGTGGGAATAGTTTATCGTGCACGCAATCCTTTGCGCTAGGGCAAAATCATTATTAATTGTTTAAAATTAAGCAGTTGTTTTATTACGCTTGAAGCGAGGCATTACGAGGGGTTGATCACAAAAATGCCAGCATTAAGCTGGCATTTTGTAGGGTAAATTACGTGCTTGATAAGCTATGTAAATTAATGCAGGGTTTTCTTGTCCGCAGAAGCTTGTGCATACAGCTCGGTGACTTCCGCTTCGTCGAACGTATAGGTCGTGCCACAGTAATCACAATGTAAAGAAACGGATCCTACTTCAGCCAAAATGTCATAAATTTCAGCTTTCTCAACGGTGATGATAGCGGCACCACTACGATCACGAGAACAGCCACAATGGAATTCGACAGGTTGCGGTTCGTAAAGGCGCACTTTGTCTTGGTTATATAGGCGGTATAGTAGTTCGTTAGCTTCTAAACCAAATAGCTCTTCATCTTTTACCGTGTCAGTCAGTTGCTCTAGATGCTCGAAGTCATCTGGTGAACCAGTGCCATCAGGGATTACTTGAATCAACATGCCTGCTGCGTGGGCTTTACCTTCGTGCTCGCCCGTGCGGATCCATAGGCGCGTTTTTAGCTGCTCTGAGTTTGCGAAGTAGCCTTCTAGTACGTCGGCTAGAGTATCACCTTCTAATCCAACGACACCTTGGTAACGCTCACCGTTTTTCGGTTCGATAGTGATAACGAGGTAACCTTTGCCCATGAGATCGTGGAGGCTTGCATCATCGGCAATATCGCCTTCCCAGCGAGCCACGCCACGAACGCGTTGCTTGTGGTCACCGTTGATAACGGCAAGAGATACAGGGCCGTCGCCTTGTAGCTGAATGGTGATTGAGCCTTCGAACTTAAGAGTGGCAGTTAAAAGAGTGGTTGAAACGAGTAGCTCACCCAGCAGTTTCTCTATTGCTGCCGGATATTCCTTGCTGGAGATAACACGTTGGTACGCTTCATCCAATTGTACCAACTCGCCACGTACTGAAAGATCTTCGAATAGGTAGCGGTTTAAAACATTATTTGCCATGGAGTGCTTTCCTCGTTGGTAATTCCGGCTTTTATTGGTGTTTGAACTTAATGATGTCTCTGCGCTGCTTTTTATCTGGGCGGCGTTCTGGACTTGGGTTGTGGGCATTAAGCTTACGTTGAGTCGCGTGTTCCTCACGTTTCGCTATACTTTCATTAGTTTCGCGATACAAGGTCTGTGCGATGGGAGCGCCTCGGCGTTGATCAGAAATTTTTTCGATGATCACCGTTTTTTCTTCGTTGCCTTGACGAAGTCTTACTTCGGCGCCCACTTCAACGATTTTACTCGGTTTGCTTCGTTGGCCATTATAGTGGACTTTACCACCATCGACCATGTTACGAGCGATAGAGCGGGTTTTATAAAATCTTGCGGCCCATAGCCATTTATCTAGCCTAACGGCTTCATTTAGGGAACTCATAGAACACTACGCTATCTAATCACTGCCCGAATATGGCAATGAGTGATGGATTATTCACCTACAGATGGAGTCAAGGCGTATTTTTTTCAAGGGAGTTGGCAAAAACTGCATAAGAAAAAGGTATGAAAGACAACTTGTGATATAGTTCACTGCTCTTTGTTGAGTAATAATTTTATTGCAAATTTAGCAATTTAAAGTCGATAGCTATTGTTATAGCTTAAATGACGAACGTTAGAATAAAGGAATCCATTCAGTGAAACGTTTAGAGCTAAGTGCAGGATTATCAAGCAGACCGCTACTGGCTCAGATCAAGTCCAATAATTATACAATTCAAGCCAAACTTAGCTTGTTGCTCACCTGTCTGTTTATTGCGATAACCGGATGGATACTTGGCAAAATTGTATGGTTAGCCATACCTCAATCGTCGGAAGTGCCGCAATGGCGTCCATCGACGAGCAGCGTTGTTGCGAGCAATAAAGGCGACGCGATAGATTTTAATGCCCTTCAGAATGCCAACCTATTCGGTAAATTCACTGAACAAAAGCCTGCAGTTGTAGAACAACCTGTTGTTAAAGACGCTCCTAAGACGCGCCTTAACCTTACACTGGTTGGCGCGGTTGCAAGCAGTGATGCGAATACCAGCCTTGCTGTCATTGCCAACCGTGGCAAGCAAGCAACGTATGGTTTAGGTGAAGAAATTGAAGGTACGCGTGCGACACTAAAAGCCGTATTAGTGGATCGCGTCATCATTGATAACCAAGGTCGAGACGAGACCTTAATGATGCAGGGTATAGAATATAAGAAGCTATCTGAATCGCCGCAGATAGCCAGAGCCCAATCTCAACGAGCAGAAGCAGCGTCTGACGTTGGAGAAAAATTAGAGCAAATCCGAGAGGAAATTGCGAAAGATCCACAAAGCGTTTTCAAATACATCACCATTTCACCCGTCAAAAGAGACGGGGGCATTGTTGGTTATCGAGTGTCACCTGGTCGTGATGCCGCGCTGTTTAATGATGTGGGTCTAGAACCTGGTGATATTGCGGTGCAACTTAACGGGATCGATTTAAGCGACCCGTCTTCTTCAGTACAACTGATGCAAGTGATGAGCGATCCGCAAGAATTAAATTTAACTGTTGAGCGCGACGGCCAACAGTACGATATCTATATCCAATTGTAAGACTTAGGCAACCGGCGTAAGTTCAGGGAGACATACGTGAAACATTGGTTCAGCAAAAGTGCTTGGCTACTAGCAGGAAGTTTACTCTGCGTCCCAGGTGCAATAGCAAACGAATTTAGTGCCAGCTTTAAAGGCACTGATATTCAAGAATTCATCAACATAGTGGGTCGTAATCTCGAAAAGACCATCATTGTTGACCCTTCAGTGCGCGGTAAAATCGATGTCCGCAGCTATGACGTGCTTAACGAAGAGCAATACTACAGCTTTTTCCTTAACGTACTCGAAGTATACGGCTACGCCGTCGTAGAAATGGACAACGGTGTACTTAAGGTTATCAAAGCGAAAGACTCAAAAACGTCAGCAATCCCTGTATTAGGTGATGGCAGCGCGCAAGGCGACAGCGTTATCACTCGAGTTGTTGCGGTGCGTAATGTGTCGGTTCGTGAGTTGTCTCCTCTACTTCGTCAACTGATTGATAATGCTGGTGCTGGTAACGTAGTTCACTACGATCCAGCGAACATCATCTTAATCACAGGTCGTGCGGCGGTCGTAAATCGCTTAGCGGAAATCATTAAGCGTGTTGATCAAGCGGGTGATAAAGAAATTGAGCTGGTGGAACTGCGCAATGCTTCTGCTGCTGAAATGGTGCGTATTGTTGAAGCACTGAATAAAAGCACCAATCAGAAGAGCACGCCTGAGTTCCTTGAGCCTAAAATTGTTGCCGATGAACGTACCAACGCGATTTTGATTTCTGGCGATCCTAAAGTACGTGCGCGTCTGAAGCGATTGATTCGTCAACTTGACGTTGAAATGGCGACCAAAGGTAACAACCGCGTGGTTTACCTGAAGAACGCGAAAGCTGAAGATTTGGTGGATGTACTAAAAGGTGTTTCCGATAACCTACAAGCTGAAAAGCAAGTCGGCCAGAAAGCGTCAGGTGCCCAGCGTGGTGAAGTGGTGATTGCTGCGCACGCAGCGACCAACGCCTTAGTATTAACGGCTCCACCAGATATCATGAATGCGCTACAAGATGTTATTGCTCAGCTTGATATTCGTCGTGCTCAAGTCTTGATTGAGGCGCTGATCGTTGAAATGTCAGAAGGTGACGGCATTAACTTAGGTGTTCAGTGGGGCTCACTGGAAACCGGTGCGGTGATTCAGTACGGTAACTCTGGTGCACCGATTGGTCAGGTAATGGTTGGTCTAGAAGAAGCAAAAGATCAAACTCGAACTGAATACTACACAAATGCGAATGGCGAACGAACGCCATATGATGTTACTGAATCTGGTGACTATTCTACTCTTGCATCGGCACTGAGCGGTGTTAACGGTGCTGCGATGAGCATCGTGATGGGTGACTGGACTGCTTTGGTCAGTGCAGTAGCGACCGACTCCAACTCAAACATTCTATCTTCTCCAAGTATCACGGTAATGGATAATGGTGAAGCATCATTTATTGTTGGTGAAGAAGTGCCTGTTATCACAGGCTCTACGGCTGGCTCAAACAACGACAATCCATTCCAAACGGTTGATCGTAAAGAAGTTGGTATCAAGCTTAAGGTTGTGCCACAAATTAACGAAGGTGACTCTGTTCAGCTAAATATTGAGCAAGAAGTGTCCAATGTATTGGGTGCAAACGGTGCGGTTGACGTTCGATTTGCTAAGCGTCAGCTAAATACCTCAGTTATGATCCAAGATGGTCAGATGCTGGTTCTTGGTGGTTTGGTTGATGAACGTGCACTTGAAAGTGAGTCAAAAGTACCGCTACTGGGTGACATCCCAGTGCTTGGTCATTTGTTCAAATCAACCAGCACGCAAACAGAAAAGCGTAACTTGATGGTGTTCATCAAGCCGACGATTATTCGTGATGGTATGACTGCAGACGGCATTACACAGCGCAAATACAACTTTATTCGCGCAGAACAGCTCTACAAAGCGGATCAAGGATTGAAGTTGATGGCTGACGAGAAGATCCCAGTCATGCCAGCCTTTGGCCAGGAGCGTCAGCACCCAACTGAGATACAAGCGTTTATTGATCAAATGGAAAATAACTAATGGTTGATATGTTAGACACAGCGCCAAGTATGCGTCGTCTGCCATTCAGTTTTGCCAATCGCTTTAAACTGGTGCTGGAGACAGAGCATCCTGAGCGTCCGCCCATTCTTTACTATGTCGAGCCGCTCAACCCAGCGGCTCTGGTCGAAGTCCGTCGTGTGCTGAAGAAAAGCTTCGTGCCACAACCTATCGATAAAGAAGCCTTCGATAAAAAGTTAACCGAAGCTTATCAGCGTGACTCGTCTGAAGCGCGTCAATTGATGGAAGACATCGGTGCCGATAGCGACGACTTTTTCTCATTGGCTGAAGAGCTGCCGCATGATGAAGACTTGCTAGAGTCAGAAGACGATGCACCAATCATTAAGTTGATCAATGCGATGTTGGGTGAAGCGATCAAAGAAGGGGCGTCGGATATTCACATTGAAACTTTCGAGAAAACCCTTTCGATTCGTTTCCGTGTCGATGGCGTATTGCGTGAAGTGCTCACTCCAAGTCGTAAGCTTGCACCACTGTTAGTGTCGCGAGTGAAGGTCATGGCGAAGCTGGATATTGCAGAAAAGCGTGTACCTCAAGATGGTCGTATCTCACTGCGTATTGGTGGTCGTGCGGTTGATGTGCGTGTTTCTACAATGCCGTCGTCACATGGTGAGCGAGTAGTTATGCGTCTGTTGGATAAAAACGCGACGCGTCTCGATTTGCATAGCTTAGGTATGACGCCTTCCGTGCACGACAATTTCCGTCATCTTATTCAGCGTCCTCACGGTATCATCTTGGTCACCGGCCCGACGGGTTCTGGTAAGTCGACGACTTTGTACGCTGGCTTGCAAGAGATCAACAGTAACGAACGCAATATCTTAACGGTTGAAGACCCGATCGAATTTGACATTGATGGCATCGGTCAGACTCAGGTGAACCCGAAGGTCGACATGACTTTTGCGCGTGGCTTGCGTGCTATTCTGCGTCAGGACCCTGACGTGGTGATGGTCGGTGAGATCCGTGACTTAGAAACCGCACAAATTGCAGTGCAAGCGTCCTTAACGGGTCACTTAGTGATGTCGACCCTTCATACCAACACCGCTGTTGGTGCGATCACGCGTCTACGCGATATGGGCATTGAACCATTCCTTATTTCTTCATCGTTATTGGGTGTGTTAGCACAGCGCTTGGTTCGTACGCTTTGCCCAAGTTGTAAAGAACCATATGAAGCCGATGCTGAACAGAAGAAACTGTTTGGTATGGAAGCGCATGAACCACTAGAGCTACACCGTGCTAAAGGCTGCGAAGCGTGTAACCAAAAAGGCTACCGAGGTCGAACAGGTATCCACGAGCTCATTATGGTCGATGAGCAAGTGCAAGAATTGATTCACCGAGAGTCTGGTGAGCAAGAAATTGAGAGAGCCGTTCGCGCCCATACGCCAAGTATTCGCAGTGATGGTCTAAGCAAAGTACGTCGTGGTATTACGTCACTTGAAGAAGTGATGCGAGTGACGAAGGAAACCTAATGGCGGCATTTGAGTACAAAGCGCTAGATGCAAAAGGCAAGCATAAAAAAGGCACGATAGAAGGGGACAACGCCCGACAAGTGCGCCAGCGACTCAAAGAACAAGGGATGATCCCGATTGAAGTGGTCGAGACGAAAGCTAAATCGGCTAAGTCTTCAGGTTCAGTCAGCTTTAAGCGCGGCATCTCAACATCTGAGCTGGCACTAATCACACGTCAATTGTCCACGTTAGTCCAATCAGGTATGCCTCTGGAAGAATGTTTGCGTGCGGTCTCTGAGCAGGCTGAAAAGCCGAGAATTCGTTCTATGCTGGCTGCGGTTCGCTCGAAAGTAACCGAGGGTTATCCGCTCGCCGACAGCTTTGCTGATTACCCACACGTGTTTGATGAGCTCTATCGCTCCATGGTTGCGGCGGGTGAAAAGTCAGGCCATCTTGATACGGTATTAGAGCGTTTGGCAGACTACGTCGAAAACCGTCAGAAGATGCGTTCCAAACTGCTTCAAGCCATGATCTACCCGGTGGTTTTAGTGGTGTTTGCGGTTGTTATTGTTTCTTTCTTATTAGCGACAGTGGTACCCAAAATCATTGAGCCAATCATTCAGATGGGACAAGAGTTACCTCAGTCAACACAGTTCTTACTGGCAGCCAGTGAGTTTGTGCAAGATTGGGGGCTTATCATCTTCGTCGTGCTGGTGGTGTTTTTCTATGGGCTCAAACTGGCGTTGCAAAAACCAGACTTTCGCTTAGCTTGGGATAGAAAAATCTTGAGTCTACCGCTATTGGGCAAAATCTCTCGAGGTTTGAATACCGCACGATTCGCACGAACACTTTCGATTTGTACTTCCAGTGCGATTCCAATTCTAGAAGGCATGCGTGTCGCGGTGGATGTTATGTCTAATCGCTATGTGAAGCAGCAAGTGTTACTTGCTGCAGATAACGTTCGAGAAGGTGCCAGCCTGCGTAAGGCGTTAGATCAAACTCGTCTGTTTCCACCAATGATGCTACACATGATCGCCAGTGGTGAGCAAAGTGGTGAATTGGAGAGCATGTTGACGCGTGCTGCCGATAACCAAGATCAAAACTTTGAATCTACAGTCAATATTGCGTTAGGCGTATTCACTCCGGCATTAATTGCCTTAATGGCTGGATTAGTGTTGTTCATTGTGATGGCGACCTTGATGCCAATGCTAGAAATGAATAACTTGATGAGCGGATAAATTCGAATTAAGACGTGTCTACTTACGGCATGGCTTGAATCTAACTTTCGGAGAAAAAAATGAAATTTAAACGTAGTAAACAACACGGTTTCACACTTTTAGAAGTGATGGTTGTTGTCGTTATCCTTGGTATTTTGGCAAGTTTCGTTGTTCCAAACCTATTGGGTAACAAAGAGAAGGCTGACCAACAAAAAGCGATTACGGACATCGTAGCGCTGGAAAATGCCCTAGATATGTACAAGTTGGATAACAGCGTTTACCCAACGACAGACCAAGGCCTGGAAGCATTAGTTAGCAAGCCTTCTAACCCAGAGCCTCGCAACTACCGTGATGGCGGTTACATCAAACGTCTTCCTAATGACCCTTGGGGTAACCAGTACCAGTACCTAAGCCCAGGCGATAACGGTACGATTGACATCTTCACTCTAGGCGCAGATGGCCAAGAGGGTGGAGAAGGTCCAGCTGCAGATATTGGCAACTGGAACATGCAAGATTTCCAATAAATAGAGCCTAAGCCAGCACTAATGAAGCAAATGCGAAAACACAACGGTTTTACATTGATAGAAATTCTATTGGTGCTGGTTTTGCTATCCCTCACGGCAGTGGCCGTGATCACGACATTACCGACCAGCCAAAAAGATCTTTCCAAACAGTATGCTCAAAGCTTTTTTCAGCGTTTACAGCTACTTAACGAAGAGGCCGTACTAAGCGGTAAAGACTTTGGCGTTCGAGTGGATGACGCTAAATCAACGTACGCTCTACTGAGTTTGACCGCGGAAGGTTGGCAGCCTCTGGAGTTAAAGCAGATTCCGAGCAAAACCAAGTTGGAAGATGACATTACGCTACTGCTCGAGCTAGGTGGCGGTGCTTGGGATAATGATGATCGCCTATTCAAACCGGGCTCTCTTTTTGATGAAGACATGTTTGCTGAAGAAGACGACGATGAAAAGAAAGTTAAGCCACCGCAAGTGTTTATCTTTTCCAGTGCAGAAGTTACGCCATTTACTCTGTCTTTTTTTCCGAAAAATGGTGACGCCTTTAATGACGGGTGGCGAGTCATCGGAAAAGAAAGTGGACAAATCTTGTTACTAGCGCCGGGCGAAGAAGTGAAAGAGGATGAGAATGCGCAATTCTAAGCAAGCTCGCCCACATTGGAGTCATCGCCGGACGAGAGGCATGACACTACTGGAAGTATTGGTCGCACTGGCTATTTTCGCCACCGCTGCCATCAGCGTCATTCGCTCGGTGAGCCAGCATATTAATACGATCAGTTATTTAGAAGAAAAAATGTTTGCAGCCATGGTTGTGGATAATCAGATGGCCAACGTGATGTTGAGTACCAGTGAACTTAAAGTAAAGAACGGCACAGAAGAGCTGGCTGGGCGCACTTGGTACTGGAAAATCACGCCTGTTGCCACCACGCAGCCATTGCTGAAAGCATTTGATGTGAGTGTCGCGCTCGAGAAAAACGCGAGCCCAGTCGTGACGGTACGAAGTTATGTGGCGCAATAAGAATCCACGCGCAAGTAAGCGCCAACTGGTAAAAGGTTTTACACTTATTGAAGTGTTGGTCTCGATTGCCATCTTTGCCAGTTTAAGTGTCGCCGCGTATCAAGTGGTATCTCAAGTGCAGCGTAGCAATGCGCTATCACAAGAACGAACTCAGCGCTTAAATGAAATTCAGCGCGCCATGGTGATGATGGATAATGACTTTCGTCAAATGGCGATGCGCCAAACGCGGACAAATGGTGAAGAGCCCGCGAGCCAACTGATTTTTTGGTCAGATTACTTGCTCGACTCCGACACTAAAGGGCTAATGTTTGCTCGTTTAGGATGGCACAACCCTCAACAGCAGTTTCCCCGAGGGGAGGTCACCAAGGTTGGCTATCGTTTAAAAGAAGAAACATTACAACGAGTATGGTGGCGCTACCCTGACACGCCAGTGGGTCAACAAGGCATCGTTACCCCATTGCTGACGCAGGTCGAATCGTTTGATATGCGTTTTTACGATGGTAAACAATGGAAAAAAGAGTGGGATGATGAAAAGTCGCTACCGAAAGCGGTTTCTGTGATCCTTACTCTCAAAGATTATGGAGAGATTGCCCGCACTTATCTGACTCCTGATGGCACATTGAGTCAGAAAGAAGGAAGTTCAGGAGGCAGCAATAATGGTTAATCGTCAGCGCGGTGTCGCTTTGATTATTGTGCTGATGTTACTGGCGATTATGGCGACAGTTGCCGCCAGTATGTCGGAGCGTTTGTTTCTGCAGTTTCAGCGGGGCGCCAATCAAGTTAACTACCAGCAAGCGTATTGGTATAGCCTTGGGGTAGAGGCGTTGGCAAAAGTCGGTATCGAGCAAAGCTACAAAGACACCGATACGATCAATATGAGTCAGCCGTGGGCAATAAAAGAACAAGTCTATCCGCTAGATTATGGTCAAGCGGCGGGACGAATTAGAGACAAACAAGCGTGCTTTAACCTCAATGTATTGAGCCGTGTGCAACCGACGGGACAGCAAATCGCAAGACCGTATTTAGTCAATGTGCTGCAGCGTTTATTGGAAGAATCGGATGTTGAATCGTATCAGGCAGAAATCATTGCAGACTCTACCTGGGAATACATTGATGCTGATGACACCGTGCGCTCAACAACCGGGGTCGAAGACAGCACATATGAAGCGATGAAACCCGCGTATTTAGCGTCAAATGGCTGGATGGCAGATGCCACCGAGTTGCGAGCGGTTTATCAGGTGAGTGGTGAGCTTTTCCAAAAATTGGAACCTCTAATCTGCGCATTGCCTAGTGATGATTGGCGTTTAAACGTAAATACGATTGAAGTCGAGCAAGCTCCGATTTTGGTGGCAATGTTCTCACCAAACTTAAGCAGTAGTGATGCGATTCAGCTAATTGAAAAACGCCCATTTGATGGGTGGGATAGCATTGATGAATTTTTAGCAGAGTCAGAAATGGCTGGCTTAAGTGAAGATGTAAAGAAAAACGCCAAAGGCTATTTGGGTGTGGATAGCGCCTTTTTTGAATTGGATGCACAAGTGTTGGTGGATGAATCACGTGTACGTATCCGAAGCCTTTTGCAAAGTACAAATAGAGAGACGGTGACCGTAGTTCGCCGTCGTTTTGGAGGGATCAGTGAGCGAGTTTCTGACCGTTCGGCTGAGTAGCGAACAACAAAGTACCATTCCTTGGGTGGTGTGGTCGACAGATCAACAGGAAGTGATTGCCAGCGGTGAAATCGCCGGATGGGAACATTTAGATGAGTTGATCTCTTATGCAGGTCAGCGCCAAGTTGTGGCGCTATTGGCGAGTAATGATGTGGTCTTGACGCAAGTGGATATACCGCCTGGCGCAACACGTCAGTTCGACGCGATGTTACCGTACCTCGTGGAAGATGAAGTCGCGCAGGACGTTGATGGCCTTCACTTTACCGTGTTAGGTAAACAAGCGGATAAAGCGCAAGTGTGCGCTGTTGAACGCGCTTGGATTCAGACCGTATTGCAGCGTTTTTCAAGCCAAGGCATCACCATCAAACGCATCTTGCCAGATGTGCTTGCGTTACCTGTTCAGGGAGAGCATAGCAGTGCCGCGATGCTTGGTGATCAATGGTTGATTCGTCACTCAGCGACAGAGGGTGCGGTTGTCGATGCTTCTTGGTTAGACCTTTACCTCTCTTCTTATCTACAAAATCATGAAGGTTGGAAGCTCGATTGCTATAGCTCAGTCCCTGAATCTGCGTTACCTGAAGTATGGGAGCCGCAGCCAGAAGAAATGACCATGGGGTTACTGGCGAAGGGGGTTACAGAAAGCAAAGTCAATTTGCTGACCGGGATCTTCAAGCCTAAATCTTCTTGGGGTAAATACTGGAAGCTCTGGCAAAAAGCCACCATTGCTGCGGGCGTGCTTATCGTTGTTATGGTTGCGCAGCAGTTGCTCGTCGTCCACAAGTACGAAGCACAAGCACAAGCGTATCGTGAGGAGAGTGAGCGTATTTTCCGCCAGGTGTTCCCGAATAAACGACGAATTCCTACCGTTAGTTATCTCAAACGACAAATGGATGATGAAGAGCGCCGCTTATCTGGTGGTGGCGGTCAGCATGCGATGTTGTCGTGGTTGGCGGCACTGCCAGCGACACTGGGTCAGGTCAGCGATTTGGAAATCACCAGCTTTAAATATGATGGTCAACGTGGCGAAGTGCGAATTCAAGCTCGCAGTTCAGACTTCCAACCTTTTGAGCAGGCTCGTGTGAAATTGGCAGAGAAGTTTAATGTTGAGCAAGGACAGCTGAACCGTAGCGATAACGTTGTGGTTGGCAGCTTTGTTTTGAAGCGTTAGTGAGGTGATGATGAAAAACTTAATTTCTCAAGCTCAGGCTTGGTGGAGCAGCATCTCTCAGCGTGAGCAGCGTTTGGTCATGGGATGTGGCGCTATTGCCGTTATCGGCATTATTTATTGGGGGTTGCTACAGCCAATGAGCCAACGTGCGGAGCTAGCTCAATCACGTATTCAAAGTGAAAAACAGTTGCTGGCTTGGGTACAAGATAAAGCGGATGGCATTACTGCACTGCGCAAAAGCAGCGGTGTGAGCTACTCTAGCCAACCGTTGAATCAACTGGTTTCTTCTTCAGCCCGTCGTTATAAAGTTGAGTTGATTCGAGTACAACCTCGCAATGAGAGTGTTCAGGTGTGGATCAAACCACTCGCGTTTAATCAGCTGGTGGATTGGTTACGTTACTTGAAAGAGCAACAGGGTATTGACGTCGAATTTTTAGATATCGACCGAACGGATCAAGCGGGCATGATTGATGTGAACCGCCTTCAGTTTAAGCGAGGTTAAGGTGAAGCGAGCAGTACTTTACGTTGTTATCTTTATCGTCTTTTTTTCAGTCAGTCTTTTAATGGGATTACCCGTTTCTTGGGTGTTACAGCAAGCACCAACCGTGAGAGGACTAGACATTCAGGGTGCCAATGGCTCTGTATGGCAAGGTCAAGCTTCTAGTGTTCGTTGGCAGCGCCAGAACCTTGGAGAAGTTAATTGGGATTTCCAATGGTCGAGTCTACTAACTGGTAAAGCTGAGTTTGCCGTACGCTTTGGTCGTGGTAGTGAAATGGACGTTCGTGGTCGCGGTTTTGTTGGTTATAGCTTGAGTGGTGGCCCTTATGCCAAAAACTTAGTTGCCTCGATCCCGGCAGTAAAAGTTGTGGAGCAAGCACGTCTCCCTGTGCCCGTCGGCGTTGATGGGCAACTTGAGTTAAATATTCGTCATGCGACTTATGCCGCGCCTTGGTGTAAGAATGGTGAAGGCACTTTGGTATGGAATGCCAGTGGTATTCAAAGCCCTGTTGGTAGCCTTGAACTCGGTCCTGTGATTGCCGATCTAAACTGTCAGGACAGTGTGTTGACAGCGACTGGTGAGCAAAGCAGTAAACAAGTCTCAGCGGCGTTCTCGGCAGAGCTGATGCCTAATCAGCGATACTCAACCAAAGCCTGGTTTAAGCCAGGAGCTGAGTTCCCATCCAGCATGAGTGAGCAATTGAAATGGTTGGGCAAGCCGAACCCTCAAGGTCAATACGAGTTTAATTACCAAGGTCGCTTCTAACCTATCGTGACAAAAAACAAAATTCTAAAAGAGCTGCGATTGTGCAGCTCTTTTTGCTTTTGGATCATAGTAGGCGAAACCCTCTATTCGCTGTACAAAGATCGTGGTGATAATAGAATGCAATTCTAAGATTCTGATTTTTAAGGGATCTGTTTTCTTGTGTTCAGCACTTTAAGCGATTGGAACATAGTAGGCCAAATGCTCCTAACGCTGTACAAACAGGTCAAAAAGAAAGGCCACGAACATATTCGTGGCCTTTCAATTGCTAGCATTTAGGCGCTAAAATTTACGGATAGAGCGCTTAATCTTTGCGTTGTAAAATCTCATTCCAAGGTAAATCCGCGTCACCAAGCACAATAAAGTTTGGGTTTTCTAGCGTTTCACGCTCGTTATATGACAGCGGCTCCAATTGCGTGCTGAGAATGCGTCCGCCCGCTTCTTCAACAATGCACTGTGTTGCGGCGGTGTCCCACTCACCTGTTGGGCCTAGTCTGAGATAGCAATCCACAGCGCCTTCTGCAACAAGACACGCTTTTAATGCCGCAGAGCCGAGCGGAATTAAATCGTAATTCCAAGCACTGCTCATGCGGCTAGTGATGCGATTGATATCTTGACGGCGGCTAATGGCAATCGCGATGCTTTGCCCTGGCTGCTCGTGTTTGTGCGTATGGATTTTTACGCTGTCCGACATATCGGGAATTTTCCAAGCACCTTTGCCACTATAAGCGTAATAAGTCACGCCAGAGACAGGGCCATAAACGACCCCCATGGTTGGTTTGTTGTTGTCGACCAGTGCAATAATAGTCGCAAAGTCGCCGCTGCGAGCGATGAATTCTTGAGTACCATCGAGAGGGTCGACTAACCAATACCGTTCCCACTGAGCTCGTTGCTCGAGGCTGATGTCTGCGTCTTCTTCTGACAATACGGGAATGTCGGGTGTGAGTTCACTCAAGCGTTCTGTGATGAGCTTGTGAGCCGCGATATCTGCGCTCGTTACCGGAGTCTCGTCACTTTTTGTGTAGGCCTCGTACTGTTTTTTTTCATATATTTCGAGGATCATTTGCCCGGCACTACGGGCAATTTCGATGACTTGAGGAAGCAGGTGAGATAGATCTTTTGTCATTGGCATAAGTGATAGTCCTTACTCACAGTATTATTCGGTTCTCATGACCGTTATTGGTTATGTTTGTGAGTGGTGTTTGGTAAGTGTTTCAGTGCCAACATTAGCGCGGTGATGCTTCGTGCTTCACAGAAATCCATGTGAGTTAATAACTCTTCGGCTTGCGCAAGTGGCCAACGCACAATTTCCAGTGGCTCAGGCTCATCGCCTTCTTGCTTCTCTGGATAAAGCGCCTGTCCTAAAAATAGAGTCATTTTGCTCGAAAAGTAAGACGGCGCGAGGATAACTTGTTTCAACGGAGTCAGCTGATTGCAGCCAAAGCCGATTTCTTCTTTTAACTCTCGATCCGCAGCTTGGTGTGGGGTTTCACCTGGGTCAATCAACCCCTTCGGGAAGCCCAACTCGTAGCGTTCAGTCCCAGCGGCGTATTCACGTACCAGTAATAAATCGCCTTGCTCAGTCACAGGAACCACCATCACCGCATCGCGCCCACTTGGCTTCATGCGTTCATAAGTACGGTGTTCACCATTGGAAAAACGAAGGTCGAGCGCTTCCACGGCAAACAGTTTGGATTTTGCGACCGTTTGGCATGAGAGTATCTCTGGTGGGGTCCGTTTCGACATGGCGCTGGCTCCTTGGTGTCGTTGGCGTTTACGAGATGCGTAAGATTCTTAATATATGAGAACTCCGCCTGAGTTTCTAGCGGATTTTACGGGCAGAACTAAGCATCTCAAGGTTACCTCAGTATCGATACAAAAATGGGAGACCGAAGCCTCCCATTTTCTGACCGTATTCACTCTTAGTAGTAAGAGTGATCACCACGGTCATGTTCTGTTGCATCACGAACAGCGGTGAGTTCACCAACGAATTGGTTTAGCAGTTCTTTCTCGATGCCTTCTTTTAGTGTTACGTCAACCATAGAACAGCCATTACAGCCGCCACCAAATGCAACAATAGCAATGCCGTCTTCAGTGATCTCAACCAAGTTTACGTGACCACCGTGGCCAGCAAGCTGTGGGTTGACTTGAGTTTGGATAACGTATTCAACGCGCTCAACCAGTGGCGCGTCGTCCGCAACTTTACGCATTTTAGCGTTCGGAGCTTTTAGCGTTAGCTGAGAGCCCATTTTATCGGTAACAAAATCGATTTCAGCGTCTTCAAGGAATGGCAGGCTTAGCTCATCCACGTAAGCTGAAAAACCGCTGTAAGGGATTTCAGTGTCGGTCGCTTCTACTGCTTCTGGTGGGCAGTAAGACACGCCACACTCAGCGTTTTGTGTACCTGGGTTCACAACGAAAATACGAATGTTAGTCCCTTCAGGCTGTTGACCTAAAAGGTTAGCGAAATGCGTTTGCGCAGTTTCTGTAATAGTAATATTTGACACGACGAATACCCGAGTAAATTTGTAGGTTACTGCTGCTATTCTACTCTTGTTGACGTATGGGTCTAGTCTTTTTGATGCTAAGGCATGGCGAAGCGATCTAGAGAGAACGAGGAGCAGGTGTTCTGCAGATGCAGTAAATATCGATGCTTTCTACGCCAACTTCAAGTAGTAAATGACATAATTGTCGGACGGTACTGCCTGTGGTGACTACATCATCGACGATGGCAACGTGGGAAGATGGCGGTCGCTTATTGAGAACAAACGCGCCTTTTAAGTTTTGTTCACGGCTTGCTTTGGTATTACCACGCTGTGATTGGGCGAGTCTGACCCGGCGAAAGACCTTCGCATCAAAATTGGTCTGCAATTGCTGGGCTAAATGTCGGGCTAAAACATCACTTTGATTAAACCCCCGGCGTAGGTAGCGCTGCCAGTGCAGTGGCACACTGGTAATGATTGGGGCTGGTGTTGTAATGCGCTGCGCCAGTTGCTGGGTTAATGCTTTTACATGCCAAGACTCTCCATGATCTTTAAAGCGTTGTACTTCCCGTGAAAGGGGAAAGTCGTAATCGCCTAACGTATATAGTCTTTGCCATGGCGGTGGCTCTGAAAGACATTCACCACAAATACTATCCGTACTCATTTCTTCTTTCTGTAATGATAAACCGCAGCGTTGACATCGTTTTACCGGAGTTAGGTATTTTAAACAGTGCTCGCACCAGCGCAGAGTATTTGTGTGGCTTGGTGTGTGAATAGGGAACCGACACAGACCGCATTGACTGCTCAACACGCGATGCATGATGTTTTGCCAGTGATGAGATAACATAGCGCTTATTCATGGTGATATTTTACTCAGCCTAACGCTTGGCTGATGGCGTAGGGAATAAAATAAGTGGGAGAGATTGAGAGCATGAGCACGAAATTACATTGGCAGTCGTTTGGTGAAGGACCTGATCTGGTGTTGTTACATGGTTGGGGTATGAATGGCGCGGTTTGGCAGCAAACCGTCGAATCACTTCAAACCGATTTCCGTGTTCATGTTGTTGACCTTCCGGGCTATGGACACAGTGCCGAGCATCATGGTGAAGATTTAGACCATATTGCTAACTTGGTCGCGCAAAGTGCGCCAAAGAAAGCGATTTGGCTTGGCTGGTCCCTCGGAGGCTTAGTGGCGACGCATGTCGCATTAAACATGCCCGAGCGTGTGACTAAGTTGATCACCGTAGCCAGTTCACCAAAATTTGCCGCAGAGAAGCCTTGGCGCGGTATTCAACCGAATGTACTGAGCGCATTCACCTCTCAGTTGTTAGAAGATTTTTCACTGACCATTGAGCGCTTTATGGCGTTACAAGCGATGGGCAGTCCATCTGCACGCAAAGATGTGAAACAACTCAAGCAAGCGGTACTGTCGCGCCCTCAGCCAAACCCTGAGTCGCTGTTGGTTGGGCTAAACATCCTTGCTGATGTGGATCTGCGCGATGCATTGACGTCTCTTTCTGTACCAATGCTGCGTCTTTATGGTCGTTTGGATGGATTGGTGCCGATTAAAGTGGCGAATGATTTAAGTGAACAGTTACCTCATACTCAGCAGTTTGTTTTCAATCAGTCCTCTCATGCGCCCTTTATGACCGAACATGACGAGTTCTGTGCCCAGATTCGAGAGTTTGCTCACGATTAATCAAATACGAGCGGAAAAAGCTCAAGCTGTTTAAAAAGTGGTCGATATAAAGGTTGGTGAGGTTTTATTAGCCAATAAAGCTAAGCCATATTGACGAGTTGGGCGACTCTGAGGAGGGTTCGCAATGATTGTGTCACCGACCAACGTAAGTGTGCCACTGATCGCCCCATCCGTGAATGTGCAGACGGAACAAGCAGCTCGCGACAATAAAGTCCGAGAGCCTGTGACGCCAACGGTCGCATTGGCCAAAACCAATGCAGAGCGAAAAGTAAAAGGCGATGACAAGCGCCGACGTCAGTCTTCTTGGGATCCTTCAGAGCATCCTGATTATGACATGGAAACAGAAGTCGACACGCGTTATCAAGAAGAGCCGGAAGATACACTAGAACGGCTTTTTAGTTTGCTTGCGCTCAAGTCGTACAGTGAAGACCAAGGTAAGGGCTACGCAATTCGTTTTCGCTTACCAAAGCGCATTTTGGATGCTGCGATCAATGAAGGATTAATGGAAAAGCGCAGGAAGGTGATCAAGTTTCATTATGGTCATGCAGTCGCTCCCCATACCCCGTCAGAAGTGATAGCAGTATTATGACGACTCAATATCCTACTCAAACAAAAACGCTCCAAGCAGATTGAACTGATTGGAGCGTTTTCTTTTTAGCAGTGAAACCTAGGTAAGGTTACTTTTTCGCTTTAGCAAACGCTGCCGCAAAAGCACCGCCCATTGCACTGTTCGATGAAGACTCATCGCGGCGAGGCTGACGACGTTGCGCTTGGTCATTACGACGTGGCGCTGCTGATGAGCGTTGGCTACGGTTATCTTGACCCGGCTCGTCGTTCAAACGCATCGATAGACCAATACGCTTACGCTGTACGTCCACTTCCATCACTTTTACTTTGACGATGTCACCTGCTTTCACGACTTCACGTGGATCAGAAACATAGCGGTCAGTCAGCGCAGAAATGTGGACCAGACCATCTTGGTGAACACCGATATCGACGAAGGCACCAAAGTTGGCTACGTTCGAGACCACGCCTTCGAGGATCATGCCCGGTTCTAGATCAGAAACTGAATTGACGCCTTCTGCAAACGTAGCGGTCTTGAATTCAGGACGTGGGTCACGACCCGGTTTATCCAGTTCTTTGATGATATCGGTAACCGTTGGGACACCAAAGTGTTCATCGGTATAATCCACAGCGTGTAAGCCTTTAAGGAATGCTGAGTCACCAATCAGTGCCTTGATGTCTTTGCTGTTTTTCTCAGCGATTGCTTTGACTACTGGGTACGCTTCCGGGTGGACCGCTGAAGCATCAAGTGGGTTCTTGCCGTCCATAATACGTAGGAAGCCAGCACACTGTTCGAACGCTTTAGGACCCAAGCGAGGTACTTTCTTCAACGTCGTACGTGCTTCGAAGCGGCCATTTTCGTCGCGGAAGTCGACAATGTTCTGCGCGATGGTGCTTGATAAGCCTGCTACGCGCGTTAATAGTGCGGCAGAAGCCGTGTTCACATCAACGCCAACCGCGTTTACACAGTCTTCCACAATCGCATCTAGGCGTTTTGCCAACATAGATTGGCTTACATCGTGCTGGTATTGACCCACACCGATCGATTTCGGATCGATTTTCACGAGCTCAGCCAATGGATCTTGCAAACGACGCGCAATCGACACTGCACCACGCAGTGATACGTCCATATTCGGGAACTCTTTCGCTGCGAGTTCAGAGGCCGAGTACACTGATGCGCCTGCTTCGCTGACGATGATTTTCTGAACTTTTAGGTTGCCGCGTTTGATTACGTCTGCGACAAAGCTATCGGTTTCACGAGAAGCCGTGCCGTTACCAATCGCAATTAAATCCACGTTGTACTTACGCACTAACTGGTCAACGATTTGCGCTGATTTGTCGTATTGTTTTTGCGGAGGGTGAGGGTAGATGGTTTCCGTAGCCAGAACTTTACCCGTTGAATCGACAACCGCGATTTTTGAACCGGTACGCAGACCAGGATCGAGACCAAGTGTTGCACGAGGACCTGCTGGCGCCGCCATTAACAAATCTTTTAGGTTAGTCGCAAATACTTCAATCGCTTCAATTTCAGCACGCTCTTTCATTGCGCCCATTAGCTCGGTTTCCATGTGCATCGATACTTTGATGCGCCATGCCCAGCTGATCACTTGTTTGCGCCATGCATCTGCTGGTGCGCTACTTAACGTCACGCCATAATGGTCGGCAATGATGGTTTCACAGTAAGATTGGCGAGCACCTTCTTCCTGCTCTGGGTCAGCGTTCATGGCTAAAGTCAGGAAGCCTTCATTGCGGCCGCGCAACATCGCAAGTGCACGGTGAGAAGGGACTTTGCTCAGCGGTTCGTTGTGATTGAAGTAATCTTTGAACTTCTCACCTTCTTGCTCTTTTCCTTCAACGACTCGTGAGACAAGTTCCGCATTACGATTTAAGTGGTTACGGACTTTTTCCAGTAAGTTTGCGTCTTCAGCAATGCGTTCCATGATGATCGCACGGGCACCGTCTAGGGCGGCTTTGGTATCTATGATGCCTTTGTCGGCATCAAGATATTTACTTGCTTCGCTTTCTGGCTCGGTTTGCGGATGATTCCACAGCATGTCAGCTAGCGGTTCTAGGCCGGCTTCAATGGCGATTTGGCCTTTAGTGCGGCGTTTAGGTTTGTAAGGTAAGTAAAGGTCTTCAAGACGAGTCTTGCTATCGGCTTGAATAATTTCTTGCTCAAGCTCAGGCGTCAGTTTGCCTTGCTCTTGGATCGATTTGAGAATGGTTTGACGGCGGTCATCCATTTCACGAAGGTAAGACAGACGGCTGTCCAGAGTGCGCAGTTGGGTATCATCAAGGCCACCCGTCACCTCTTTGCGGTAACGTGCAATAAAAGGGACGGTGTTACCGTCATCAATTAGGGTGACAGCGGCGTTGACTTGCTCAGGGCGAACATTCAGTTCTTGAGCAATCATACGACAGATAGCTTGGCTCATCCGTGTTTTCTCTTTCAATTCGGTTTGGGTTGTATAGAACATTGGGGTCGTTCGAAGAATTTGCAATGTTTTAAATTAACGAGACAAAAATTTACCGGGCGCTGGTGGACATCAGTCAGATTTGTGTCAAAACTGTAATTAAATTGAGAACTTATATCCGCAACTATCGACTAACCTATATCCACGGTTATTGATATAACTAAATGTACCTCGGCTTATACGGATAATCATGATGAAAAAAATGTCTTTGGCGTTAGCGCTTACGAGTGCCCTACTTGTCGCCCCGCTTAGTTGGGCACAATCCATATCAGCAACCACACAAGACCCTGTATATCAGCTTGATGACAAGTTGGTGCTTGGACGAGTGGAGAGCGTTTACTACAGTGATATTCCAGAGCTAAAAGCGGTACCATTTATTGGCAAGATTGATACTGGTGCTGACACCACGTCTATGCATGCAGAGAACATCCATGTCAGTAGCTCTCATCCTGACTACCAGAACTTGAAAGACAACGAGTTGTTGTGGGCGATTGTCGATGATTTAGGTGGGACGAAGGCGAAGTGGGATGCCGATACTTTTAAACCATATCAAGTGAAGGTGAGCTTTACGGTTCCTCATCCTTACACAGGAAAAGAAATACAGATTACCGATGATCTGGAGCGAGTGAGCGCCATTCGTAGTCGAACAAGCAAAAAGCCTATTTTACGCCCGACGATAAAAATGCCGATGACGATTGCAGGCCACACCGTTGATACAGAAGTGAATCTGACCAAGCGCACGCAATTCTCTTCTCCTATCTTGATTGGTAAAACCTATCTCGATAACAATGCGTGGGTATTCGCTGGCTACGACTATCTTCAAGAGCAACCAAGCGCAAAAATGATCGGCAAAAAAGAGACGGTTGAAGTCGAGGGCGTGCCATACAAGATCAGCATATCAACCACCAGCCGCTACACCAACGTTCACGCACTGGATATCAAGGTTGATAAAAAGAACAATGCAGTTTCTTTCACGCTAGAAGGTGAAAACGGCAAGCGCCACCCAATGACGTTACCTTTGGTACGCATGCTGAAAACCACTAAGAGCGAGCGTCCGTTGGTCTACTTACCAGTGAAAATCGACGAAAACGAAACTCAACGTTGGTTAGTCTATTTGCGTGACCGCAGTAAGTTCAGTTCACAAATTCGTTTGGGTCAGGATGTCGCGAGCCAACACTTTGTGATTGATACCGACAGAGAAAACCTATTGGGCGGTGTTGAAAAAACGTTCAAGAGCGCACTCAAGTCAAAGCCCCTTGTGATTTCACCGGAAGAACAAGTCACCATTGATGGTTATACCGTTCCTGCTTACCCCACGTTTACGGTGAAAACGCCATTACTGCGTGTAAATGGCTTTGAAGTAACAGAAAAAGGTAAGGATGAATCCGTCACGTTTTATTTAATGAACGATGAGGGTAAAGAAGAAAAAATTACCAAGCCCGTGGTGAAAAAGCTCAAAGTGGGTAGCACTGTGCGTCCCGTTGTTGATGGCGATTTCCTTTTCGGTAGCAAAGAGACATCAATGGAATTTGCACTCGATGTGCTAGATGAAGACGAGACGCAACCATTTTTCGTTTTTGGTCATGACATCGCCAAAGGCGGTGTGCTGCTGAATACTCGCGCCGACCATTTACTAGATGCAAGGCCACTTTTCAAAGCTGGTCATATCGAAGTGGCTGAAGTGGAAGGGATGTCTTTCCCTGTTAAATTGGACACTGGTGCTGACGTGAGCTCGATTAATGCCAAGGACATCAAGCGCTTTCAAAAAGACGGTAAAGATATGGTGAGCTTTACTTATGAAAACGATCTAGGCATGACCAAGGCGTTTACCCGTGAGGTGGTGGATGTCATGCGTATAACGGCCAAAAAAGGAGAAAAGGCCAATGAACGGCCTGTAGTAGAAATGCACGTTAAGCTTGGCGAGTTAGAGAAGAAGATCCGAGTCAATTTGCAAGACCGAGGTCGCTTCCATTACAGCATGATTTTAGGTAAAAACTTCCTAAAACATGGCGCGGTTGTTTCGAGTGATACGAATTACATCGTGACGCAAAAACCAGATTACGAAAAGTAGCACTCTGGCCGCCTTATTATCTTGATACCCAAAGCCCGAACGAAGCCAGTGCTTTGGGTATATCATCTCCTTAATGCTGCTCAAGAGCGGCATTTTTTAGTTGAGATAGGAGTTAACTTGAAAACTAAGCTGATTACCCGTGAAGGTTATAACAAACTCAAACAAGAGCATGATTACCTTTGGAATGAAAAGCGTCCTGAAATCACCAAAATCGTCACTTGGGCGGCGAGCCTGGGCGATCGCTCAGAAAATGCGGATTACACCTTCAATAAACGTCTGCTTCGTCAGATCGATCGTCGTGTTCGATTTCTTCGCAAGTTTCTGCCTGAAGTCACGATCGTTGACTATTCTCCGCAGCAAGAAGGCAAAGTCTTTTTTGGTGCTTGGGTTGAAATAGAAAATGAGGCAGGAGAGGTGAAGAAGTTCCGCATAGTTGGGCCTGAAGAGATTTATGGAGATGCGAAAGACTACATCTCTATCGATTCACCTATGGCGCGAGCGATGTTGAAAAAGCAAGTGGATGAAGAATTCACGGTACGCACCCCAGAAGGTGAAAAAGAGTGGTTCATTAACTCGATTGAATACAACAAACCAGCCTTGGAAGACTGAGGCTTTATCACTGATTCAAGTCTCTTGAAGTTCACTAGAAGTGACTTGAGTCTCAACGTCAGCTTATTGGATACAAAGGCATGGTGCCTTTATCGGAGAAGTAAAATGAACAAAGCAGTCATGTGTAGCGCTGCACTAACAATAGGATTCTCACTCTCAGTTTTTGCTCAAGATGAAGTGAAAGGCTGTGACGCCAAAGAGTTAGCGGTAGAACAGCAGCTTGAGTATGCGAAAGCACAAGGTAATGAACATCGAATTAAAGGCTTAGAACAGGCACTTACCGCTATCCAGAATGAATGTTCGGAAGGTGAACTGCGTCAAGAACTGCAAGCGGAAGTGGACGAAAAGGAGCGAGACGTTGAGGAGCGTGAGCAAGAATTAGCGGAAGCGCAGCGCTCAGGAAAAGCAGACAAAATCGAGAAAAAACGTCACAAATTGGCAGAAGCACAACAAGAGTTACTTGAGGCCAAACGTGAACTGGAATGGAATTATGGCCAATAGTAGGTGCTGAAAATACCTGCTAGAGAGAAAATAAAGCGCTTAAGATAAAAAGAGTAACAATTTGCTTGAGCACGTTAGGAAAAACAGTGATACATTTTCGACAATAGATGCTTCTGAAAGGATGTTTCAATGCAAGAAAATCATAAAATTTTAGTGGTTGATGACGATGCTCGTTTACGTGCTCTATTGGAGCGTTACCTTTCTGAGCAAGGTTTTCAGGTCCGAAGTGTCGCCAATGGCGAACAGATGGATCGCCTACTAACGCGCGAAAACTTTCACTTAATGGTGCTGGACCTAATGTTGCCAGGTGAAGACGGTTTGTCGATTTGTCGTCGCCTACGCCACGCGAACAACATGCTGCCAATCTTAATGCTCACCGCGAAAGGTGATGAAGTGGACCGCATTGTGGGTCTGGAAGTGGGGGCGGATGATTATTTGCCAAAACCATTTAACCCACGTGAATTACTCGCTCGCATTAAAGCCGTACTACGCCGTCAAACCGTAGAGTTGCCGGGCGCGCCAAGCACCGAAGAAAAAGTAGTGGAGTTTGGTGAGTTCCGACTCAATCTAGGCACTCGCGAGATGTTCCGCGGTGACGAGGCAATGCCACTGACCTCAGGAGAGTTTGCTGTCCTGAAAGCGCTCGTGACGAATGCGCGAGAGCCGATGTCACGAGACAAATTGATGAACATGGCACGTGGCCGTGAATATTCTGCGATGGAACGTTCTATTGACGTGCAAATCTCACGTTTGCGTCGCATGTTAGAAGATGATCCAAGCAAGCCACGCTACATTCAAACCGTGTGGGGCTTAGGTTACGTTTTCGTCCCAGACGGTAAAGAGGTGTAATCTCCTCACTCCATAGCCAGCACTTGGCTATAGCAACTTCAGCCTTCAAACCCTTTCCTTCGAAGGCTGAAATTTCGCGATTAGGACCACCAGGAACGTTCCATGCGCATCCGAAGTTCACTGACACAATCTATCCTGCTGTTCATCTCTTTGCTCCTCGCTAGCCAAGTTTTCTCTTACTACGCCGTTTTTAACTACGCGTTGATGCCGAGTTTGCAGCAGTTCAATAAAATTCTCGCCCATGAGCTCAATTTGGTGCTTGATGATGAAGGGCCATTAAAATCTGATGCACCGCTGAGACGTCAATTATTAGAAAGGCTGGGGGTGACGGTTCACAGCCTCGACAGCGATAAAGCGGTTGAATTTCATCACGCGATGTCGATTGATTTGATGTCTGAAGAAATGAGCCAAGAGCTAGGTTCGCCCACCGAAGTGCGCTTATTGCTTGGCGATGAAAGTTACATCTTGTGGATGCACATCGAAAAGTTGCCGAACTCCATCATTCGTATTCCTTTATCTGAGCTGCAAGAAGAAGATTTTGCACCTCTATTTCGTAACAGCTTGATTATGGCGTTGCTGATCATTGCTGGTGGTTGGTTGTTTATTCGTTTACAAAACCGCCCACTTTTGGCTTTAGAGAGAGCCGCGAAAGACGTCGGTCGGGGTGAAATCCCGCCACCGTTGGCAGAAAAAGGCGCATCGGAGATTCGCTCTGTAACCCGAGCGTTTAATCAAATGTCCAAAGGCATTCAGGAGCTCGAAGAAGATCGCGCCCTATTAATGGCGGGGATTAGCCATGACTTGCGAACACCGCTGACGCGCATTCGCTTAGCGACAGAAATGATGTCTCCCGAGGATAGCTACCTTGCTGAAGGGATCATTAGCGATACGGAAGAATGTAATGAGATCATTAGTCAGTTTATGGACTACCTCAAACCGGTTAACAAAGAATCGTTTGAACCTGTGGATATCAGTACGATTGCCAGTGATGTCGCCAGTTCGGAAGGTGGTTATGAGGCTGAAATTGAAACGGATCTTAATCCTAACCTGCCACCAGCCAAAGGAAGCGCCATTGCGATTAAACGAGCGATCAGTAATTTAGTTGTCAATGCACTGCGTTACGGCAATGGCTGGGTCAAAATCAGTACCGGTGTGACGGCAGATAAGCAGCTAGTGTGGATATCGGTAGAAGACAACGGACCGGGTATCGAGCATTCTCAAATCGCAAAATTATTTGAACCCTTTACGCGTGGTGATACAGCTCGCGGCAGTGAAGGTACAGGGCTTGGGCTGGCGATAGTGAAGCGTATAATCAGCCAGCACTCAGGCTCTGTGGTGATGCGTAATCGCAGTGAAGGCGGTTTAATCGCTCAAATCAGCTTTCCTACCAAGTAAGTCGGTGACTGTACCATTTAAAACAAAAAGCCCAACCTAAACAGGTTGGGCTTTGCTTTTCTCTACAATCTTATTAAGACTCTTTCACTTCTTGAGGAAGTTCATCTTCGTCTTCCAGTTTCTCTGGCAGAAGTAGGTTTAAAATGATCGCTGTGATACCACCTGCAGCAACGCCAGTGGAGAAAATACTCTTAATAAATTCTGGCATGAATTGCAGAATCTCTGGTTTTTGCGCGATACCAAGCCCCATTGAGAAGGATAAGGCCATGATCAGAATTGCGCGGCGATCGAGCTCAACACGAGAGATAATACGCACACCAGCGGCAGCAATCGTACCAAACATGACAATCGTTGCGCCACCAAGTACTGGCTCAGGAATCAGCTGAACAAAGCTAGCGACACCAGGAAACAAGCCAAGAATCACTAACATGCCAGAAATAAAGTAACCCACGTAACGGCTCGCAACCCCTGTTAGCATAATGATGCCGTTATTCTGGCTAAAGGTGGAGTTCGGGAAACTGTTAAACACGGCTGCGATTGCAGAGTTTAAGCCGTCTGCTAACACACCACCCTTAATGCGTTTCATGTACACTGGGCCTTTGACTGGCTCGCCAGACACTTCGGATGTGGCGGTAATATCGCCGATGGCTTCTAGTGCGGTAATAAAGAAAATCAGCACCAGCGGAATGAACAGAGACCAGTCAAACGATAAGCCATATTGCATTGGTACGGGCAGTGCTACGATCTCGGTTGTGCCTAGCTGAGAAGTATCTACCATCCCCATAAAATACGCCATGATGTAGCCTACTAGCATCGCAATCACAATCGAAGCCACACGGATGTATGGGTTTTTAGAGCGGTTTAATATCACAATTAAGCCAAGTACCGTTCCAGCGAGCGCAAGTTTGTCTAAGCTGCCGAAGGTTCCTTCGTTTAATGCTGCGTAGCCACCGCCCATTGATACTAAGCCGACCTGAATCAGTGTGAGGCCGATAAGAGTGACGACAATGCCTGAAACGAGCGGAGTGATAATGCGACGAGCATGCTCTAATACGCGAGATAGGAAAATTTCTGCAAATGATGCCACTAAAATCGTACCAAAAATGGCTGCCATCATGGTGCTGATGTCTGCACCACCAGCTTTCAGCGATAGGCCTGCACCAATAATAGGGCCTAAAAAGTTAAAGCTGGTGCCTTGAACAGAGAGTAAACCAGAGCCAATTGGGCCAAAGGTGCGAATTTGAATAAACGAAGACACGCCTGACGCAAATAAAGACATGCTGATGATGGTATTCGTTTGGTCTGCTGGTACACCCAAAGACTGACAGATGATCAGTGACGGAGTGATAACCGCGACGAACATCGCCAATAAGTGCTGAAGTGCGGCAAAAATGGTTTGAGGCAAAGGTGGTCGATCATTGAGTTGATAGACCAGTTCCGAAGATCGGTTTGAAGTTGTCATTGTTTGTCTCGCTAGTCGCAATATATTCCCAGATCTCGCTGAATGGGAGAGCAGGGTGGAGTTGACGTCGTTACCTGTGATTGCTGTTAATCAGAGTCAACTCAGGTTGGTGGAGTGTGATGCAACACACTTAAAAATTTGTGCGCGATTATAGAGAGATTTACCTAAAAAGCAAACGATTGCTTTGGTTTTTAGCGTATTAAAAAACGAGCCATTTGGCTCGCTTTCAATCATTACGCTTTGGAGTAAATATCCCGCTCACCCAACCAGCGATCGATAATCGCTGTTGCGTTAGTCGGGTAATTGTCATGGATATGACGCGCAATGCGCTGAACTTCGGGAATAAGGCGTTGATCTCGAACTAAGTCTGCGATTTTGAAATCAGCAAGACCAGTCTGTTTTGTACCCAATAGTTCGCCTGGACCACGAATCTCTAAGTCTTTCTGTGCGATGACGAAGCCATCGTTACTTTCACGTAGTACTCCGAGACGTTTTTGCGCGGTTTTTGACAGTGGAGAGTGGTACAGCAGCACACAATGGCTAGCAACGGAGCCTCGGCCCACACGACCTCTTAGCTGGTGTAATTGTGCCAAACCAAGACGTTCGGGGTTTTCGATGATCATCAAGCTAGAGTTTGGCACATCCACGCCAACTTCAATCACCGTCGTTGCGACCAGCAAATGCAGTTTATTGTCTTTGAAATCTTGCATCACCGCTTGTTTCTCTGCCGGCTTCATTCGTCCGTGTACTAGACCAATTTTTACGTCCGGTAGCTTACGTTGAAGCTCTTCAGCGGTATCAGCCGCGGCTTGTGCTTCTAATACTTCCGACTCATCAATCAGAGTACACACCCAATATGCCTGCTTACCTTCGTTTAAACAGGCATTTCGGACACGCTCGACGATGTCGTCACGTTTTGTGTCAGGAATGGCGACGGTTTGAATCGGCGTTCGACCCGGAGGCAGTTCGTCAATCACGGAAGTTTCCAGGTCAGCGTATGCGGTCATCGCTAACGTGCGAGGAATAGGCGTTGCCGTCATGATCAACTGATGTGGGTAGGCGCCTTGTTTTGCGCCTTTTTCACGTAACTCTAATCGCTGATGGACACCGAAGCGGTGCTGTTCATCAATGATGACCAAAGCAAGGTGATGAAATTCAACGTGCTCTTGGAATAGCGCGTGAGTACCCACTACCATTTGTGCTTCACCACTGGCAATGCGAGCCAGCTCGGCTTCCTTTGCTTTACCTTTGAGTTTGCCCGCTAACCAACCGACTTGAATGCCCATTGTTTCAAACCAGTTGGCGAAGTTGATAGCGTGTTGCTCGGCCAATAGTTCGGTTGGCGCCATGAGTGCCACCTGATGGCCATGCTCAATGGCTCTAACTGCGGCCAAAGCGGCAACCAACGTTTTCCCCGAACCAACATCGCCTTGCACTAATCGCATCATTGGGTGCGGTTTTTCTAGATCGGCTTCAATCTCTTGTACTACTCGGGTTTGAGCGTTTGTAGGAGAGAAAGGCAGTTGGGCTAAAAGCTGCGTTTTTAGTTTATTACAAGGGCCGAGAGGTAGCGCTGAATCCTTCTGACCTTTGCTACGCACCGCCAGCATCGATAAGTTTTGTGCGAGCAACTCTTCCATGATCAAACGGATTTGAGCAGGATGTTTGCCTTCGTCAAACTCATCTAAATTAATGGTTGGTGGTGGGCGATGAATGGTGTGCAGAGCTTGCGACATCGTGATTTGATGGTTATACAGCCCGGCTGGAAGTAATTCCTGCACTGCGGTTTTATCAAGCAGGGCTAAAGCTTGTTCGGTAAGGTTGCGCAATGTGATTTGGCGTAAACCATCTGTAGTGGGATAAACAGGGGTTAAGTTCTGTTCTACATCGGGCTTTTGATCGCTGACGTAAAACTTGTAGTCAGGATGAACAATTTCCAAGCCCATGCCACCGCGCTTAATTTCACCGTAAGCATGTACTAACTTACCTTGTGTGAAATTGTTCTTCATGGCCGCGGTAAAGTTGAAAAAGCGCAGCGTGATAGTGCCATTACCGTCGCTGATTTTTACCGTTAGCATTTTGCGCTTACCGAAGATGGTGTCGACTGCCATGACCTTACCTTGCACGGCCGCCCAAAGGCCAGCATGCAGTTTAGCAATAGGGTAAATACGAGTACGATCTTCGTAGCGCAGTGGAAGATGAAACAGCAAATCTTGAACGCTATGTAAGCCAACTTTGGCGAGTTTTTCTGCGACTTTCGCGCCAACCCCAGAAAGGGAGGTTAATGGGACGGCAGATAACATTTGGGCGGACATAGAGGGCTCAAGAAAATGGTTAACATAGCAGTATGTTAACCATGGAGCTGTGTTTTTGTACAGGAAAAAATAGTCATGCTTTAGTTAGTGTCATGATTTGAATGATAACCTATCATTCCGAGGAGCTTTAGCGACATCAGGAGTCTATTTCCAACAAGTATGTCGTTGAAGTTAACACTATCAGCATCAGCACTCTCGGGAATTAGATCCTAAATCACACTCCTTCGTCGCTGTTCAGGATGACGAAAGTCTGTTACTTGCTTTGCATCTCTTGCCACCACGCGTTATCGGCGATGATTTGGCCTTCGTCATCGAGTGGCGGGTAAGCGAGTCCTTTTCGTTTCGCGACTTTTGCCAGCACTGGGTGACCACGTTCAAAGAGAATACGGTTGATTGTCTCTTTAGGTAGAGCGCTTTCTTCTCGGTCGTACATGCCTGCGGCTTCACGTTGACGTTGCGCTTCATACAAAATTACGGCACTGGCAACCGATACGTTTAGTGACTGCACCATGCCCACCATCGGGATAATTATGTCTTGATCGGCAAGTCGTTTGGCTTGCTCTGAAGCGCCAACTTTTTCGCTGCCTAAAATGATGGCCGTTGGTTTGGTGTAGTCGATTTCGCGAAAGTCTACGGCGGTGTCCGAAAGATTGGTCACCAAAACCTGCATACCTTGCGCTTTGAGCTCGGTAATCGCAGTTTCAATTGAATCGTGAGTATCAACTTCAACCCAGTTACGCGCGCCAGCTGAGGTATGGCTCAGCGTACGCATTTTGTCAGGCCAAATGGCATGAACTTTGTGTAAACCTGTCGCGTCAGCGGTGCGGATCACGGCAGAAACGTTGTTTGGCTTATGTACTTCTTCGAGACAAAGTGTCAGATCAGTTTGGCGAGTTTTTAGGACTTGGTGAATGCGGTTGTAACGTTCTAGGTTCATATTTATTGAGGTATAAAAAATCGCCACCTAACAGGGTAGGTGGCGATAGAGGTTAGTTCTTTCTGCGTCTGACTCGGGTTGCTTGAGGCATTGCCTTAATCTTACGCATGATACCAGCAAGGTGGACGCGATCTTTCGTCGTCAACAGCACAGTCACAGTGTACAAACGACCATCACGTTCTTCCGTTGAAAGACCATGAATGTTTGACCCTGTTTTCGAGATCACGTTGGTCAGTTCTGCAAGAGCACCTTGGTTGTTCAGCATGTCGACTTTAAGTTCAGCAATAAACTCTTTGTCGTAGTCGTCAGACCAAGCGACAGCCATATAACGGTCTGGCTCTTTCTGATAACCACGAACGTTCGGACATGTTTCTCGGTGAACAACCAAACCACGACCAGGCGATACGTGAGCAATAATGTGATCATCTGGGATAGGATGACAACAATTTGCAAACGTCAGCAATAAGCCTTCTGCGCCACGAATCGGAAGCTTCTTCTTCGAGTCCGTTGGGATTGAGCTTGTTGTCGTGAGCTCTTCGGTATCACCAAGGAGACGACGTGCAATCACAATACTCATCAACTCACCCAATCCAATAGCAGCCAATAAATCATCGATGCTTTCTAGGCGAAGATCATTCAAGACTTCTTGGATATTTTCTGGATAAATTGAATCAATCGAGTGGCGGCCAAGTGCGTGATTAAGTAGGCGACGACCTAAAGTAATCGACTCTTCACGACGCATCGTTTTCAGTACTTGTCGAATCTTAGTGCGGGCACGAGAAGTCACGACATAGTTTAGCCATGCCGCATTCGGACGCGCACCAGGGGCACTGATAATTTCCACCGTCTGACCGTTTTTCAATGCCTTACTCAATGGGTAAGGGTTACGATCAACACGAGCACCAACACAAGAGTTGCCTACATCGGTATGTACGGCATAGGCAAAGTCGACAGCCGTTGCGCCTAAAGGTAATTCAACGATACGACCTTTTGGTGTGAAGACGTAAATCTCATCTGGGAAAAGATCGGATTTTACGTTTTCAATGAATTCGAATGAGTTACCCGCGCTTTGTTGTAGCTCTAACAGGCTTTGCATCCAACGCTGAGCTTTCACTTGCGCAGTGGTGCCAGACTTGTCGCCTTTGTCTTTATAAGACCAGTGCGCCGCGACACCTTTGTCCGCCATTTGATCCATATCTTCAGTACGGATCTGAACTTCAACAGGTACGCCGTGTGGGCCAACCATGGAAGTGTGTAGCGATTGATAGCCGTTCGCCTTTGGTACCGCGATGTAATCTTTCATGCGACCAGGACGTGGCTTATACAAGCTGTGTACTTGGCCTAAAACGCGATAACAAGTATCAGCGGTATCAACAACGACTCGGAACGCATAGATATCCATGATGGTGTGAAAGCGCTGTTCTTTGGTTTTCATCTTGTTGTAGATAGAGAACAGGTTTTTCTCACGACCAACGACGCGAGCATTCAAGCCGAAGTCTTGCAGACGGCCTTCTATTTCGCTGTGAATGCGTTGAATCATCTCTTTACGATTGCCGCGTGCCGCTTTTACCACTTCTTTTAGTACGCGGTAGCGGTTGGGATATAGCGCTTCAAAGCCCAGCTCTTCGAGTTCGGTTTTGATATTGTGAATACCAAGACGATGAGCGAGGGGCGCGTAAATCTCTAACGTTTCACGAGCAATACGACGCTTTTTATCTGGTCGAAGCGCGCCAAGCGTACGCATGTTGTGCGTGCGGTCAGCCAGTTTGATCAGAATGACGCGGATATCTTGCACCATGGCCAGAACCATCTTACGAAAGTTCTCGGCCTGAGCCTCTTTCCTATCGCGGAATTTGAGTTTGTCCAGTTTAGATACACCATCAACCAATTCTGCGACAGTGTTGCCGAATTTCTCTTCGAGATCTTCTTTAGTTACATCACAGTCTTCAATGACGTCATGCAGCAAAGCAGCTTGGAGGGTTTCGATATCAAGGCGCATTTCGGCCAAGATACGAGCCACAGCGACAGGGTGGATGATGTATGGTTCACCGCTAGAGCGGGTTTGCCCTTCATGGGCATCTCTCGCTACCACATAAGATTGACGCAGAGCCTCAATCTGAGGCTCTGTTAGGTATTCTTGGGCAACGTCTTTGAGGCTATCGAATAGATACAAATTATAGGCCCGGGAGGTTGTTGAATTCTAAAGTCAGAATTAACGGTTGTGAGCGATGCTGCTTACTGCCGCTAGCTCTGCCGCTTCTTGCTCTTGCTGTTCTTGACGTTCACGAGCGTCTAGAACTTCTTTAGTAATTAAACCTTCTTCGATTTCGCGTAGAGCGATAACCGTTGGCTTATCGTTCTCTTCTGGCACTAGTGCATCTTTACCGCCAGTTTGCATTTGACGAGCGCGGCGAGCCGCAATCAGTACTAGGTCGAAACGGTTGCCAACTTTTTCAACAGCGTCTTGAACAGTTACGCGTGCCATGAGGACTCCAAATAGTTAACTAAAATTTTAGAATGACGAGAAAGTATACAACCTAACTACTTTATTTACTAGCAATTAGACAAGCCACCGTTTGTGGACTTTCTCAGGTAGTTTATTGTGTTTTTCGCACTGAGCAAAAAACGAAAAATTCTTTATGTTTTACAGCGTGACTTTTTTGAAGTTACTCTGCTAACAACGCGTCAAGCATACCTTTATATTTAGCAGCTTGCTTTTCTTCCTTCAATCTCTCTGCACGCAAGATGGCTTTAAAGTCCATCAAAGCGGTATCAAAATCGTCGTTTACGATCACGTAGTCGTATTCGCTGTAATGAGAGATTTCTGACTTGGCTTCAGCCATACGTTTTGCGATCACTTCATCGCTATCTTGACCACGAGTGTTCAAGCGACGCTCTAGCTCACCGTTTGATGGTGGCAGGATGAAGATGCTTTTGGCTTCAGGCATTTGCTCACGGATTTGGCGTGCGCCTTGCCAGTCGATATCTAGAAAAACATCGATACCTTTATTTAGCGTTTCTTCAATCCACACACGAGAGGTGCCGTAATAATTACCAAACACTTCAGCGTATTCTAGGAAGTCACCTTTAGCGATCAGGGCTTCAAACTCATCTTTCGCTACAAAATGGTAGTGGACACCATTTTCTTCACCAGGTCGCATGTTACGCGTGGTATGAGACACAGACACTTTCATTGCGTAGGTTGGATTGCGTTCCAACATCGCTGAGATCAAGCTAGATTTACCTGCGCCGCTAGGTGCAGATACGATATAGAGAGTACCTTTGCCCATTGTACTGTTCCACTTTTGATTGGATTGATTGAGTGCCGAAGGAAAGTCCGACATTCTTATAACGATAGCACTGGCAATGATAAATCAACCACCAAAGGGATGGATATTGGTGATAATCCCGCCAGAAAAATGGAGGCGAAGAGTATCATGATCTCTATTTTGTTACCAGTTGATCTTTTCGTCTTACTTAAATGTTGAAAAGAGCTCGCATGCGCAAAAACAAACGAAAAAAGGGGAAGCTTTCACTTCCCCAGGCGTGCGACTGACTCACACTTAATCTTCAAGTTATCCTTGGGATTCTAGGAAATTTATCCAAGGGCTAACGGTAGACCTAAATTTTGGCGATTGAGCCGCGCCTTTCATTGCCTGTAAGGCCTTTTGTGGCTGTTTAAGCTCGAAATAGGCCATTCCGCGAATGTATTCAAGTTCTGCCTTTTGCTCTTTAGAGGCATTCGATGCCGCGTTTTCTACAAAGCGAGTCGCTTCAGAATACTGCTTGTCTTGTACCATTAAGCGAGCAATCTGAATTTGCGTTTTAGCAGAAGGAGCGATGTTATATGACTTTTTATAAGCGAGAATCGATTTATCTAGCTCTTTAGCTTGCTGCCAGAAGCTGGCCAAGCGATCATAGTTTTCCTTCGTCTTTTCAATGTTTCCAGATGCCATCTCCTTCTCAAGAGTTTTGGCCGCTTTATATGGAATACCTTGGTAAGCTAAGAAGTTTACAAAACGTAAGTACTCTTTCTCTCCTTCCAGTTTCCCCATTTTGTAAACCATTTCTAAGGTTGCTAAAGAGTTTTGCTCTTGACCCAACTCCATATAAACGCCAGAAAGTTGCATCCAGTAACGCTTTTTCTGAGGGTACTTTGAAGTAAGGGTTTTAAGCACACTGGCAACGCTTTTCAGCTGGCCTAACTCGTAGTGAGAGGCAACGAGAATTAAGTACCAAGACTCACTTGGGCTCTTGCTCATCGCAATTGCTTTTTTGGTTGGTGGGATTGCATTTCTGTAATCTTCCAACTGGACATAAGCGCTTGCTAACGTGATATAAGCATGAGCTTGAGGTTTTTCTTTGGTTGTTTCTGCAACTTTGAACCATTCCTTCATCGTTTTCACAGACAACGTGTACTTCTCTTCAGCTAGGTAAAGCTGAGCCAAGCTGTAGCGAACTTGTTGAGCGACTGGAACGGGAAGCGCATCGAGCTTTAATGCTTCGGCAAAGTATTTCGCGGCTTGCACATAATTGTCTTGTAGCGAATACAAAAAGCCCGTTTGCTGAAGTAAAACTGCTCGGTCGTATTTTTTCGAACTTGTGCTTTCTAAAGCGCTTGCTAGTTTTTCTTTCGCTGCTGAATATTTTTCAGTTGCGATCAACTCTTGCACTTTGTTGACGGTTCGAAATGTCCGATCTGATAACTGAGGAGCTTCTTTTGCCATCGTAGGAGCGGCAAATGCCACTCCTGCGAAGAGAATTAAAGAAGCCACTTTGCTTTTCCATAAACTTTTCATCGTGACTCCTTAATTGGTTGAGAACTCTATTTCTTGCGATAGGCGCGAGCTAACAGGTTTTCCGTCAACCAATTTTGGTTTAAATGTCCATTTAGAGACTGTTTTTCTTGCCGCTCGACCGAGGCCTAAGCGTCGTGGTTGCTCTTTAAGAACTTTGATGTCCTCTACGGCACCACGTGCGTTTACAGTAAACTCTAGTAAGACAACCCCTTTTTCAATTCCTGCTTTCGCAGCCTTTCTAGGCATTTGAGGCTGGAATGTTGCAAGAGGGGTCGGACCTCCGCTACCCGCTAATTGTGCACCTCCACCCTGGCTATAATGTCCAAGCACCGAGCCACCTGTAACATTTACGGGTAGGTCAAGTTTTGGCATGTCCATTGGGGTCTGCTCCATCACCGGTTTTACTGTCGCTGTCACTTTCATTTCTGGTGGCGGCGGCGGACGCTTAGGTGGTGGTGGTTTTGGAAGTTCGCGTTTTTTCTCCTGTATTTTTTCTTCTGGTTTAATGCGAATAAACTCGACCATACGTAGGTCATCATTCGACACTAACTCGTGGCGCTCTTTGTTTACTAGCTTGTCCATCCCCCAGAACAACCCGAGGGAGACAATGAGCGCCAGTGCAATTGAGGCCAGATACCGCATAAGCTTAATCCTTATTGGTTGCGGCAATGGAGATGCTTTCTACACCTGCCATTTTGATCTGGTCCATAACCTTCACGACTACGCCAGCATTTGCTTCAGTGTCGGCTTGGATAACAACTGCGCCATCAGGACTTTCTGCACGAAGACGTTCAATATTCGCGCGAACCGCGTCCACTTCGATGCGGCGTTTATCAACCCAAACATCACCCGCCGCACCAACTGCGACCATGATGTTACCTTTCTTAACGGTTTGCGCTGAGCTTGCCGTCGGACGGTTTACTTCTAGACCTGCTTCTTTTACGAACGATGTTGTTACGATAAAGAAGATCAACATGATAAATACGATGTCGAGCATCGGTGTCATATCGATAGCGGTTTCATCACTGCTATCACTGCTATAGCGTCTTTTCATGACCTATACCTCTAATTCCATTTACTCAGGCAATATGCTTTAGCTTATCTTCCAGCTTTTGCGTTGTGACTTTGGCTAAATGATCAAGACGTGAACTAAAGAACAGTCCTGATAGAGAAGCCACCATCCCGGCTAAAGTTGGGATTGTTGCCTTTGAGATCCCCGAGGCCATTGCTCGAGGGCTTCCTGTTCCTGTTACCGCTAATATGTCGAATACTTGGATCATGCCGACAACGGTGCCGAGTAGACCCAGTAGGGGACAAAGTGCAATCAATACTTTCACGATTGGTAGTCCCTTTTTATTCTCAATATCCTGACGAGAAACGATTTCTTGTCGGATCATCTTAGCGTTCCAACTTTGATGCTCTGAGCGCCCTTGCCATGAGCCAACGGCTTTTTTCATGGCTTTTGGAGCGACGGCAGCAAAATAGAACCAACGTTCTAACAATACTGCCCACAGCATAAAGCTGAGGATGAAGATGGCGACGAGTACATCGCCACCCATTCCCAAGAAGCGCCTAATTGATTCAAGTTCTCCAACTAACCACCACATAACGCCTCCTTAGCTTTCGGCTTTATGCAGTTTTTCCTGATAGCGAGCGATGAAGCCTGCACTCTGTTCTTCAAGAGTTTGAACTAAACGACGACCTTTGCTGTGTACGATGGTGTAAAGGAACAGCAATGGAATTGCGACAACCAGACCTAGCATAGTGGTAACAAGAGCTTCAGAAATACCGCCAGCCATCAGTTTAGGATCGCCGGTACCGAACAGAGTAATGGCTTGGAATGTGCCGATCATACCCATTACCGTACCCAGTAGGCCAAGTAGAGGAGCTACAGAAGCAAAAAGCTTGATTGAGCTGATGAAGCGCTCAATGCTTGGAGCATTACGTAGAATGATTTCGTCCAGCTTCGCTTCCAGATCTTCAAGGTTGTCACCTTTGTGCTCTTGGTAAGCTTGGATAACTTCACCCAATGGGTTGCCAGGAATCACGGTTTCTGATTTCGCTTGCTTACGCATTTTACCGCCAATCACTTGAAGGCGTAGGAAGCAAACAAGAGCAATGATAGCGCCAACTGCACCCATACCAAGGATGACGTAACCTACAATGCCACCTTGATCAATACGTTCTTGAACGGTAGGGCTTTGTACAAGTAGAGACAGAATTACACCACGGGATGGGTCAATAAACAGTGGCTCATAGCTGTTTGACGCTGACTCAAATCCTGCAACATGACGTGTAATATTGGTGCGAGGCTGTCGAGAGAGTTCTTCGAACTTACCTGTTTGAGGTACATAAGTAACGTACTTACCATCGGCAATCGCGTTAAATTCACCGACAAGAGTGACATCGCGAACCGCTTCTTTACCTTCGCCATAAACAACCGTTGCTTGGGTTGTTGCAGTTTCGCCAGAAGCAACCACTTGTTGGAGAATGGTATGCCAGAAAGCTTCTAGCTCTTGTGTTGACGGCAGTTCTTTACTTTCAGCCAGTTTCGTTAGTAGAGCGTCACGCTCTGGGAACTGAACAGCGTTTTGAGAGGCTGCAAATAAGCCCTTAAACTCTCCCGCATACTGGCGGACCACACCAAACATTTCGCCCAAAGTTCCAGAGCGAACACGTAGGGTTTCTGTTAGTTCAGTCAGCTGCTTATCGTTTTCATCAAAGGTTGCTTTAAGTTGATCGCCCAGTGCTTGCTGTGCAGCTAGCTCTTCACGAGCCTGTTGCAATAATGCTGCTTGCTTATCTCGGTTGTTCTTGAACTCAGCTTCACGGGCTTTGTTCTCTTTCGACTCAACGATGCTTTCTGATTTTACGTTTTTAAGTAGTTCAGATAAGTTTTTAGGCGCTTCTGCTTGTACGCCAGAAACCATAAATAAGCTCGCTAGTAGGCCAGCGGCTAGCGTTTTGAATCCTTTCATCTCTTATTCCTCCCCAGCAAATACAGGCAGTTTGATTAGCGCTGGTGGCGCTTGCTTCTTCGCGATACGAAGGCCTTGCTGTACCGCGATGCGGTAGCTTTCTGGTAATGTTTCCCATTGACGTGTTTGTTGGTTCCACATACCTGTCTCACCACCGTCTGGAGATTGGAATAGAAGTGCTGTGCGACCAATACGTAGGAAATCGTAAGTCACGGTTTCACCATTTCGGTCTAGGCTAGCTTTGTAAGATTCGATTGAGCGAGAGAAGCCTTCTTCAATTTGGTACGCTTCCATCACTTTACGGAATTTCTCTGAAGTTGTTACGTCGGCGCGATCCATGAGACGACGCAGTTCTTGGACACGTTTATTACGCTCTTTTTTCTGGAAAGGCAGATCGAGAGTCACAAACTCGTCGAGTGCCTCGATCATTTTTAATGTAAGTGGCACCACTTCTGTTGCCGTTTGATCGATTTGAGCAATTTGGTTATTTAATGAGTCCAACTCGCCTTGCTGCGATTGAACCATACGGTTAATTTGCTCGTTGTAGACTTTCATACTGTCGATTTGACGAAGTAAGCCTTTGTATTCTGCCAACATGCCTTCAGTGCTTTCGGCATAGTTGTCGATTTTTTGTTGTGAAGCTTCTGAAGATTGATTTGCTTTTGCTTGTGTGGAAACGACAGCACCAGAGTTGGCCGCTACAGAGCTACTACTGATAGTAAGCAATGCTGCAGCTATGGCACTGAGACCAAATTCCTTGAATTTCATGGTTGCATCCTTGTCAGTGTTTTAGTCAGTCGAAAAGGGCGCGGAAAACCCGCGCCAAATATTTTTTAGAAGTCGTATGATGCCTCGATGTAAAGCTGACGGCCGATTGGATCGTCATATCCAGTTGCATAGAATGGAGAGGTATCATTTAGAGGATCGGCAGGCGGTACCTTGTCAAACATGTTGATAGCACCAAGAGTTACACGACCACTCTCGTTGAATTGGTAAGAAGCCGTTAGATTCCATGTTGTCATGCTCGCGATTTCTGCTTTGTAACCTGCTTTCTTAGCAGAGTCACAGTCATCAAAGTAGTAACGGTTCGCATAGCTTGAACACATACGGTCACGGTATTTACCAAATAGGTTGATAGCGACATCTTCGTATGCCCAGCCAAGGTTTAACGTTGCGGTGTATTCAGGCATGAAATCTCTTTCATCTGTTACTGGCTCACTGTCGTTTTCTTGATATTCAGCAATCAAGATCTTAGTTACAGCTACGCGCGTATTGAATGAACCGAACTCATTAGTGTCGTAAGCATATTTCACAGCAAGGTCAACACCAGAACGCTCTTCATATGACTGGTTGACTGGGCCGTAAGATACGGACTTGATTGTACCGTCTGTATTACGAACTACTTCTGTGCCTGGGTATTTACCTGGATCGTTAATTACGTCTTGGTAAGTTGGTGCTGTTACGACGTCTTCCATCTTGATGTGGTACCAGTCAACGGTTACGCCAAGGTCATCCACAGGTTCCCAAGCTAGACCCAAGTTAATGTTTGTACTTGTTTCTTCTTTCAGCTCAGAGTTAGGGCCGTTAAGCGTATCGAAGTATTGAGTATCACACTCTGGGTACTTATCTTTATCTTGTGGGCCGCTACCACCAGCGTTGGCACAAAGCACAGGGTCAAAACCAGAGCCAAAGCCTCGAGTTTGATCACCAAATAGTCGTTTCAAGTCAGGAGCTCGGAAACCTAGACCGTAGCTACCACGAAGCAATAGAGTGTCAGTAGGACGGTATGCTAGTGCTACTTTAGGAGTGAAGGCTCCGCCTGTTGCCGAGTCGTCGAAGTAGTGGTCATAACGACCAGCGACAGTCATTTCCAAATCTTCAATGATAGGAATTAGGGCTTCGACACCAAGACCAATCTGATCACGGTCACCGCCACCTGATGTTCCGCCTAGACCAGAGAAACCACCAGCCGCTGTTGTCGCATCAATCGTTTCGTTGTAGTCAGTACGGTTCCATTCACCATAAACAGCAAAGCCAGACATACCAGCAGGCAGTTCAACCAAATCACCGGCCAGTGAGCCGTTAACAGAGTAAAGCTTTGAGTAGGCTTCTTTGCTTGACGTGCCGCTGTATTTGTTTACAACGTCTTGAGAGATAGGCCCTAGAAGATCGACATCGCCATTTTGTACGGCTTGATCAAGAGTTAGGAAGATTGCTGGGTTGCTTGTTTCAACGCTTTGCTCAGAGTAACCAGCTGATAGGTCCCAATCATACGCATCAGCAAGCAGGCCGTTCAAGCCTAAGGTTAAGCCAAAAGAATCGGCTTCAGTGTTACTTTCGCGTGGGCCAAATTCGACCATACGGCGAGTGTATTCACCTTCACCGCGGAAGTGAGTGGCATCAACTTCTACGCTGTAAGGGTTAGGTTCGAATTCAGATTCTGTAGACTTGTAGCCAAAACGGGCTTCTGCCATGGCAGTGACATTGTCGTTAATGTCCATTTCACCACGTAAAAGCAGGTCTACTTGTTTATTTTCTGGTTTCAACGTTCGGTATGCAGAGCGGTTAACACCACACTTGCCATCCGCTCGTTCAATAGCGGCATCACCAACGACTTCTTTACATGAAGAACCAGCATCAGCTGGTGTTAGAAGTGTTCCGTTTGCGCCTTCAAAGTTTGCACCGTAGCTAGAGTAACCACTTAGCTGAGAACGGCTAGAACCGTCATCGCCAGCCCAATCATCTCGGTCAGATTGCTTAAGCATTTCGTTGCCCGCAAATTGGCCAACGAAGAGAATACGTTTATCGTCAAAATCTTTACCGGCAACAACGTCTAAACGGCCATTTTGGTAGCCACCATCTGTTGCGTCACCCGCACGTACTTTTACAGAAACGCCATCAAAGTCTTTCTTTAAAATGAAGTTTACGACACCGCCGATCGCGTCGGAGCCGTAGATAGCGGAACCTGAATCAGTCATTACTTCAACACGCTCGATAGCGGCAACAGGGATTTGACCAATGTCTTGGAAGTTAGATGTGCCATCTTGAGCCAGTGGGTATTGAGGAAGGCGACGACCATCGATAAGAATCAATGTGCGTGAAGCGCCAAGACCACGTAAGTTGACTGACTGTGCTGCAGGTGTGAATGAGAAAGAGTTCGTTTGAGCCATTACACCACCGGTGTTTTGAGTCAAACTGTTCAACACGTCTTGCGCGCTGTTAAAACCTTTAGATTCAATATCTTTACTATTAATAACAGTAACTGGTGAAGGACCTTCCATATCCGTCGTGGAGATACGCGAACCAGTAACTTTCATCTTTTGAAGTTTTTCAACTTGTTGCTCTTCTGCCAGTGCTGTTGCTGGGGCTACGACTGCTGCTGTCCCCAACGCAAGGCTTATCGCAACAGATAAAGCGGTTGTGTTTTTATACATCCTTGTTGCTCCGATTATTATTATTTCCTATGTCTGGCCGCATAGCGGCCAATTGTGACGTTAATATTTCGTTAACGTTCGGCCAATGTATAACCGAGATGAAAAAAGGAAGTCAAACCAGTGGTAAACGGGGATGCTTAAATGTAAAAAAGATGTAAATAACCAGGGTTGGTTTAAAACGCGGAATAAAAAACTAAATAGCCTTACCAAGGCGACATCAAATTTCAATAAAACACCGTATTTTGTGTTTCTTATAAACTTTAATGACTTATCTTGCCTATGGTTTTTTAGTGGGTAATTGAATCTGAAAAAAGATATTTTTCCAGTGAATTGTTCTGAGATGAGTTTTATATCGAATCCATACTTTGGTGACTCGAACTTATAGGGTGGTATCAAAATATGATACCCATTGCTGTAAAAGGGCTCACTCGTATTTTTAGGTCAAATATACATGTGGTGGATATGTCTATTTATTCCATGTATTTGCATTTTTATGTAGGGTTTTGGCTCTAAACAGCCTAGATTGATATTCTGTGTGAATTATTTTTGTGGTTTTTTATAATTTTTTACAAAAACATTTCTGTTTTTCGACTTCGGAGGAAGTTTGTCATGTTTTGGTTTCAAACACTTGAAGCTGATGTGGATTCAAGATAAATATGACGCTGAAATTATTGCAGTAGTAGAAAAGTCTGGTTCTTGAAACGCAGGGAGTGTGTTTCAACAGTTTTAGTTACTACGAGATAAATATGCACCACTTTGGGCGGGGAACTTCCTCTTTCACTCCGCCTGAACTGGACAGTAGACAAGGAGCAAGTTGTATATGCTGTCGTACTTTTTACGCCGTTTGGCGTTGGTGATACCAACGTTTCTCGGGATAACTATTCTTATCTTTGCTATCACTCGTTTCGTGCCGGGCGGACCTGTTGAACGCATGTTGTCACAAATGCAGTCTCAAGGGGATGGTGCCGCATCAATGACGTCTGCTGGTGGCAATACCGCCCTTTCTGATGATCAAATCGCTGAGCTAAATGCGTTTTACGGTCTGGATAAGCCAGTGACAGAAGCGTATGTGGAGTGGCTAAGTCGCTTGGTCGTGCTAGACCTTGGTGAGTCAACACGTTACTACGAGCCTGTCTCTGACATGATTGCAGAGCGTTTACCTGTGTCGTTATTTTATGGCGGCATGACCTTTTTTATCAGTTATTTTATCTCGATCCCTCTTGGTTATTACAAGGCGCTCAAGCACGGCTCTGTGTTTGATTCCGCTTCTTCAATACTCATCTTTGTGGGCTATGCCTTGCCTGGCTATGTGGTGGGTGTATTGCTCATCACGCTATTTAGTTATCACTTGGAATGGTTTCCGATGGGAGGCTTTGTCGGCGATGACTTCGACGATTACGAAACTTTCTTTGAACGCGCCAAGGACATCATGTGGCACGCGGTGTTGCCTTTAATCTGTTACCTCATTGGCGACTTTGCAACACTGACAATGACGATGAAAAACAACCTGATGGAAAACCTTTCTTCAGACTATATACGTACAGCTATCGCGAAGGGCTTACCTTTCAAAAAGGCGGTTCGTAAGCACGCGTTGCGTAACAGCTTAATCCCAATCGCGAGTCACTTTGGTAACTCTTTGTTGTTCTTCATGACTGGTGCCTTCCTGATTGAAGTTATCTTCAATATTGATGGCATTGGCTTATTGGGTTACGAATCAATCATGGAGCGTGACTACCCTGTTGTTATGGGTATTGTCGCCATTAATGCGCTGTTGCTGCTCATTGGTAACATTATTTCAGATATTTGTGTTGCTTTAGTCGACCCACGTGTGAAGTTTGGAGCGTAACATGATTAAAGTTAGTCCATTAACTCAAAAGAAAATTCGCCACTTTAAAGAGATCAAACGAGGCTATTGGTCGTTTGTCATTCTCTCAATCATGTTGATCCTGTCGCTCTTTGCTGAACTTCTGATTAATAGTAAAGCGCTAGTCGTCAAGTACGATGGTAGCTACTATTTTCCTGTTGTCAGTGATGTCCGTTTAGGCAGTGAATTTGGCCAAGAGTCATCCAGCGAAGCGGATTATCGCGTACTGCAAAAAGCGTTTGAGGCCGAAGGGGGCGACAACTTTGTTATTTTGCCGCTTGTGCCATGGAACCCATATGAACAAGATTTTAGTGGTGATTTCCCGCCAACAGCGCCTAGTGCCGAAAACAAGCATTATTTAGGTACAGATGTGATAGGTCGCGATATTTTGGCGCGACTTGTCTACGGATTCAGAACGGCAATGGGATTTGCGTTGCTCACCATGGCAATTTCCTACGCGATCGGTACCGCAGTTGGTTGTGCTATGGGTTTTTGGGGCGGTAAATTTGACTTGTTTGTACAGCGACTTATCGAAATCTGGTCAATGGTACCGTTTTTGTACGTCATTATGATTCTTGTCTCAATCGTTCAACCGACGTTCGCTCTCTTTGTCGCTATTAACGTGCTTTTCACCTGGATGGGCATGACATGGTACATGCGGACCATGACTTATAAAGAAGCGGCACGAGAATACGTAATGGCGGCACGTGCTTTAGGGGCATCGACGGGACGTATTTTGTTTAATCACATCCTACCGAATACGATGGTGATGATTGTGACATTGGCGCCGTTCACTATTGCAGCAAACATCACTGCGCTGACCGCTTTGGATTATCTAGGTTTAGGTCTGATGCCACCAACGCCAAGTTGGGGGGAACTGCTACAACAAGGTAAATCTAACCTAGACTCGCCATGGATTGTTGCCTCAGTGGTGACGTCAATTGTACTCGTGTTGGTAATGGTGACCTTTATTGGTGAAGCCATTCGAGCGGCCTTCGACCCGAAAAAATTCACACGCTATGTTTAAGCGAGCATTGTGAGCAAAACATAAAAAAGGGAAGTTTTATGAAGAAATTATTTTTAGCGTCCACGCTGAGCGCCCTGAGTTTTGGTGCAATGTCAGCAACGCTTCCGACGGACTTAAACTGGCAAACAAACTGGGATGAGCCTCAATATGGTTCGCCTGAAGCGAAACGTGGAGGGACCTATCGCACCTTCATGTCAAGTTTTCCACAGACGTTACGTAGTGTTGGCCCTGACGCCAATGCTGGGTTGCGTTCCTTTATCTTGGATGAAACCCCTGGATTGGTGGTTCGCCACCCAGACACTTTAGAGTTCATCCCTGAACTTGCTAATGAGTGGGCATTAGCTGGCGACAATAAAACCGTCTATTTCAAACTCAATCCAGAAGCCAAATGGTCGGACGGCAAGCCTGTGACTGCCGACGATTTTGTATTCATGCTTAAGTTTTATCGTTCTAAGGATATCCTAGAGCCTTGGTACAACGATTATTACAACAAAACCATTGCGGACGTTATTAAGTATGACGCCCATACGTTTGCTGTTAAGGCCGCGAAAGAGTTCAATCCGGAAGAATTATTGCTAAGAATGGGGGCTTTACGCCCGCGTCCCGCACACTTTTATGCCAATCCTTCAAAGGATGAAAATGGTGATGGTATTCACGACAACTTTGTCCGTTACTACAACTTTAAGAGTGAACCAACGACCAGTGCGTACTACCTAGATGATATCAAAAAAGGTAGAAGTGTGACTTTCAAACATGTTGGTGAAGATTGGTGGGGTTACAGCAATAAGTACTACCAAAATCGCTACAATGTCGACAAGATTCGCATCACGGTGATCCGCGATAGCGATATTGCGATGAAGCATTTTGAAAAGGGTAAGTTGGATGCATTTGGTCTGGTTCTGCCAAGTCTATGGCACGATAAATCGAACACAGAACCGTACCAAAAAGGCTACATTCAAAAGTTCTGGGGTTACAACCAATTTCCAGTCGGTGCGGGCGGCGTATGGATGAACACCGCGATGCCTTTACTGGATGATTTAAACGTTCGCAAGGGCATTACCTACGCAATTGATTTTGATGGCATGATCGAGAACATCATGCGTGGTGACTACTCCCGTAAGCCAAACCCGACGGGTTATGGCCATGGTAAATACACCCTACCAGACGCGAAAGCACCGAAATTTGACCCCGCAAAAGCGGCCGAGGCATTCGAAGCCGCAGGCTTTAACAAAATTGGTTCCGATGGTATTCGTGTCAATGATAAAGGTGAGCGTTTAAGCTTCGAGCTGACCTACGGAACACCTGTTCATACTCCTCGTATTGCTTTTTTGCGTGAGCAAGCCAAGCTAGCAGGGTTGGATATTGAGCTCAAGTTGGTTGATGGCTCATCCATGTTCAAATACGTCCGTGAGAAAAAGCACGATTTGGCTTTCTTAGATATGGGTACGTCCGAGATCCCAACGTATTGGGAGTACTTCCATTCAGTCAATGCGAACAAGCCGCAAACTAACTCTTTCACAAACTACAGCACGCCAGAGCTGGATGAAAAGATCATCGAGTATCGTTTTAGCATGGATATGGATAAAAAGATCCAGCTAGGTCATGAGATTCAGCGTGACATCATTGATGCGCACGTTATCGTAACAGGCTACATGATTCCTTATGTCCGCTACGGTCACTGGCGCTGGCTAAAGTTTCCTGATAAGCCAATGAATCGCATGACAGAGGCGTTGTTCAGTGGTGGCATCATAGGGGATGGCACTTACTGGATTGATAGCGATATCAAGAAAGAAACCAAACAAGCGATGAAATCAGGCAAAGCTTTTGAACCTGTCGTCGTCGTAGATGACACTTATAAGCTGTAAGGATTGGTTATGGAAAACGATGTAATCCTAAGTGTTAAAGATCTCGAAGTTGAATTCACCACCGATGATGGACCAGTGAAGGTGCTGCATGGTGTGAACTTTGATGTGAGAGCTGGACGTACACTCGGTCTGGTGGGAGAGTCAGGTAGTGGTAAGAGCGTAACCTCAATGTCGATTATGGGGCTTTTACCTAAGCCATATGGCAACATCATCAAAGGTGAAGTGAATTATCGCGGCACCAACCTAGTTGATTTGCCTGCGGAAGAGATGTACGCCATGCGTGGCGATCGCATTTCGATCATCTTCCAAGATCCGATGACGGCGCTCAATCCAGTACACACTATTGGTCGTCAAATATGTGAAGTGCTTGAACTCCATCGACCAGAGCTCGACAAAAAGGAGCGGGAGGCTTTCTCGATTGAGATGCTGGCAAAAGTCAAAATCCCAATGCCAGAGAAGCGATTGAATGAGTATCCCCATAACCTATCTGGCGGTATGCGCCAGCGTGTCATGATCGCGATGGCGTTGGCCTGTAAGCCGGATATTCTGATTTGTGATGAACCGACTACGGCGTTGGATGTTACGGTTCAGGCGTCTATCCTTGAACTGATGAACGAGCTTCAGGAAGAAACGGGCATGGCGATGATCTTCATTACTCACGACCTCGGGGTTGTGGCAGAAGTGTGTGATGATGTTGCCGTGATGTATGGTGGGCGTATTGTCGAAAAAGCAGAAATTTTTGAGTTGTTTGATAACCCGCAGCACCCATATACAGAGCGTTTGATGGGGTTGATGCCGAGCTTAGATAATGAGCCGAAGCAGATGATCGATATCAAGCCTATTGATGCCAGTATGTTTGCCAGTTAACTGAGCAAAGTGAACGAGTCATAAAAGAGGATGTTATGGCAAAAGAAGTATTAAGAATTGAAAATCTTAAGCAGCACTTTGTTTCTGGTAAAGGGCTGTTCAAGAAAGGCTACACCATCAAAGCGGTAGACGGGGTTTCACTGTCTGTTTCTGAAGGTGAAACACTGGGGCTAGTTGGTGAGTCAGGTTGTGGTAAAAGCACCCTTGGTCGCACGATCTTAAAGTTATACGAGCCAACGGAAGGTAAGATTTTCTTTGAAGGTAAAGACATCACTAAACTGTCTGTCAAAGAGATGCGATCGCTGCGTAAAGACATGCAAATCGTCTTTCAAGACCCAATGGAATCACTCAATCAGCGTCATACCATCGGTATGATTCTAGAAGAACCGTTTGTTATTCATAAAATCGGTACGCCAGCCGAGCGCAAACAGTGGGTAAAAGAGCTTTTAATCAAAGTGGGCTTGCCAGAAACGGCAGTCAACCGCTATCCACATGAGTTTTCAGGCGGCCAACGTCAGCGTATCGGTATTGCTCGCGCGATAGCATTGAAGCCTAAATTACTGATTTGTGATGAATCGGTATCTGCGTTAGATGTGTCGGTACAGGCACAAATCTTGAACCTATTACTACAACTGCAACAAGAGATGAACTTGGCGATCATCTTTATCTCTCACGATCTCTCTGTGGTGAAACACGTCTCTGACAAAGTTGCCGTGATGTATTTTGGTAAAGTGGTAGAAGCAGGCAGCGCGAAAGAAATTTATGCAAACCCGCAAAACGAGTACACCAAGAAACTCCTATCTGCGATTCCGATCACCCACCCTAAATATCGGAAGAAAAAGCGCCTGGCTGAAAAAAAGCAGCAAGTGGCGTAAGTGATGCCACAGGTCCTATAACACAAAAACGCTCCGCCAAATAAGCGGAGCATTTTTATAGGTCTATGTTAGGTCTTGGCGTTGATTGACGCCTGAGTATTATGATTGATTGAAGATCGTTGCATGCTAAACTCAAGGCCTATCTTCTTTGTCTGGATAATGGACCATGCCGTCGAATTTACCGAAATCTTTTAGTCGACCATTCCTGAAAATCTTCCATATTTTGGAGGCGGTATTACTAGTCTCTATTACCTTGGCGACGTTGTACGCCATGATGCAAGAGTTTGTACACGTATTTGTCGAGAAGCGTGTCTTACTCACGGATATTCTTTTGATGTTTATCTATCTGGAAGTGCTCGCCATGGTGCAGCAGTTCGTGATGAACGGAAAAATTCCGGTACGCTATCCTATCTATATCGCGATGATGGCGATCGCCCGCTATATCACACTCGGAATGAAAGAACTGGATGCGGTTTTGGTTGTGTGGTTATCTCTGGCAGCGTTTATCTTAGCTGCGGCAACGTTGCTCATCAGAGTCGGGCATCATTATTGGCCCTACGTTGATAACAGAACCTTGGAAAAAGATGAATAAAAGAAAGCCCCGCACTAGCGGGGCTTTTTTGTTTCAATACTCGATGACTTTTAGATCATTCAATGTTTTGGAACTGTCTTTTTGAGCGTGTGTTTTTATTAAAAAAAAACAAAACATTAAGCTTTTTATTCATATTTGAAGACTTTTTGCATCAGTTTAGACACTAGAAAAGTGAGACGAGAAAACTGTTTGTTAACGCTGGTGGCCTGTTTATGGATAGATACAAATGGGCAATGCCCATGAGGTGTCTAAGACTAAAAATAGAAGTCGACGATGAGTGTAGCGTCAAAACCCCAGAAGGTTACAAAGACCGCCATTCGCTACTCATAAATGACGTTGTTCAGCCTGTAGTTAGGCCTAGTGCATACGTTTAGCGCGACTTTCGGCGTACGTCACTAGGCGAATGCTGAAAGCTGCGTTTGTAGGCACGAGAAAAACTCGACAGCTGCGAAAACCCGACTTCGGCGGCGAGCTCTGTCATAGGCATATGGCTGTTACGCAGCAAAAACTGTGCTTTTTGCATGCGTCGCTGCATCACGTACTTTTGTGGTGTCACTCCAAACTGCCTTTGGCATAAGCAGTAAAAATGGCTTTCACTGAGGTGCATGGCCTGAGCTAGCTGAGCATTGGTTAACGCCGTTGAGATGTTTTGATCGATATACGTATTCAAATGGCTGGCTTCTAAGCGACGATGCGGGGCTGGTGAGGTGACACTGGATGACATTTGCCCAAGCTGCGTTAAAAATAATGACACGAGCTGGCAGTTTATCTGCGGTGACATTTGGCTCTGACTGACTTTCTGCGCAGCAAAGTCCAGCAATATCTGACTTTCTGTACCCAGGTCTAGGAAGTAAGGCTGCTGAAATACCGATTCCTTTAATGACAAGTTACACGCTTGTTCCAGCGCTTGGATGTAAGGGTCAGCCGGCGCTAAGTCGATGACTAATAACTCACTATCTTCACTTAAGCCATTATAAAAATGGGGGGCATTATCGGGCACTATCGCCACTGTGCCATGGCCTATATTTCCACTTTCGCGTTCAAACTCGCACGCCATTGTGCCTCGCCAGCCTAACAATACCTGAGCGTAGCTGTGCAGGTGTTGGCCCTGGCGTCTGGCAATAACATTTCTTCTTATCTGAGTTTGATTCACAGTGAGTTTCCTACTTGTATCCGCGCGCTTAGTTTGCCCAATGTAGCTTTTCCTTTCCCAAAGTTTTTCAGTTCCGGAGTCTGGGTTAAATACCGCAGAGTCTCGGGCAAATGAATGGCGCTATTAATAGATAAAATAACAATATATTAACAAGGAAGGAAGAATGACATGCAACTTAACCAGCAACAGGTTCGCGATGCACTAGCTTGGCTACCATTGGTCGACGCTTTAAAAGATATTTTTACCCGTGATGTAACGGCGCCTATTCGTCACCATCACACGATGAATGTGCCGCAAGACCCTAGCGCGACCTTGTTATTAATGCCGGCATGGATTGAAGGCGAGTACTTGGGCGTAAAACAGGTGAATGTCTTTCCGGGGAATTCTGCGCGTAATCAACCTGGACTCAGCAGTCACTATTTACTGAGTTGTGGTCAGACAGGGCAAATGCTGGCTCAGATCGATGGCAATGAGCTCACCGCGCGCAGAACTGCGGCGGCCTCGGCACTGGCTTCTCGTTACCTCTCGCGTGAAACGGCCAGCAAAATGTTGATGGTTGGTGCAGGACGCGTTGCACGACGCCTAGTACCAGCTCATATCAGTGTACGTCCAATTGAAACTGTTCATGTGTGGGATATTAATCCGGCTGCGGCAGAGCAATTGGCTACAGAATTGCGTGATGAGGGCGTTGATGCCATTGCATGCTCCGATGAGCAACTGGAAATGGTCGCGCGTGAAGCCGATCTCATTAGCTGTGCAACGCTTTCAACCGAGCCCCTCATTAAAGGTGAGTGGCTGAAGCCGGGCGCGCACTTAGATTTGGTGGGGAGCTTTACGCCGACAATGCGCGAGACCGACAACGAAGCGTTACAGAGAGCGAATGTATTCGTGGATGTGAAGGCGGCGGCACTGGTTGAAACGGGCGAGTTGATCATGCCTATCCGTGACGGAGCGATTACCGAAGAGAAGATTTTAGCGGACTTTTCGGTGTTGTGTAGTGGCCGACATGCAGGACGTGCAGAGCTTGACGAACCAGAAACGGCGATCACGCTGTTTAAATCGGTTGGCGACTCTCGTGAAGATCTGGCGGGCGCGATTCTGGCTTATCAGTCAGTGCAGGGTACGTAAATCGTAATCAGGCCGACGCATATCTTGGCTTTTCTTTTGCCCTGCTTGCGGCTTTGTTATCCGCTATCAGGCTTTCCATGCGCGCCGCACCTTTTCAGGTGCGGTCCCTCGCGACGTGATTTGGAAACAGACCTATGACTAAAAAGAACTCAGATTATACGGCGCCGCCACCACTAGGCTTGGCGGTCGTACCGATTATCCTCACCATTGGCTTGTTAGCGACACAGATTTTTTATTATGACGACTTTACTCCACATATCGCGTTAGCGATTGGTTTTGCTATTACCGCTTTAGTTGGCTGGTACCAAGGGCTGCGTTGGCAGGACATCGAATCCGGCGCATTTCGTGTCTTACATGTGGCGATGCCCTCCATTGCAACCCTTATTGTGGTAGGGATGCTGGTAAGTACGTGGATAGCCAGTGGCACCGTGCCAACCCTCATTTATTACGGCTTAGTCTTGATTGAGCCGGAGTGGTTTTTGGCAGCCACCATGCTGTTGTGCTCTTTGGTATCTCTTTCGATTGGTTCGAGTTGGACAACCGTGGGCACGGTCGGCCTGGCGTTGGTTGGAATCGGTTTTGCGTTTGGTATTCCAGCATATTGGACGGCGGGTGCCGTTGTCTCAGGCGCTTTTTTTGGCGACAAGATCTCACCGTTATCGGATACCACTAACCTTGCTGCCGCCGTAACCGAAACCAATGTATTCGCTCATATTCGTAATATGATGCCGACAACCATTCCAGCTATGCTGATCGCTTTGACGCTGTACTCGATTCTTGGTGGTGCAGTGATGGGGGATGCGACCTCTGACGCTCAACAACAGCTACAACAAATCACCGCGATTCAATCGGGCATGGAGAGTCATTTCTTACTCGGTTTGTTGCCTTTACTGCCGCTCTTGGTGGTGATGCTATTGGCGTTTTACAAAATAGCACCGATCCCAGCCCTGTTTATTGGCTTTGTTCTTGGCGCTGGTGTCGCGGTTCACAATTACGATTACAACCTGAATGACATTCTCACGTTTGCCCACAGTGGATACAAGATAGAGACCGGATCGGACGCGTTGGATAATTTGCTAAATCGCGGTGGCGTTACCTCTATGACTTGGGTGATCACTTTGATGATGTTTGCGTTGGCATTTGGTGGTGCACTGGAGCGGACTGGGTGTTTGGAGTCGGTCGTGAATGCCGTGATGAAGTCGACACGAGGTTTCAAAGGGTTACAAACGAACGCCATTCTTACTTCTGTTGCAACCAACGCCGTGTCGGGTGATGTGTACCTCTCGATTGCTTTACCTGGGCGTATGTTTGGTCCGCAATATGACAAGTTGGGCTATAGCCGACTCAACCTTTCCAGAGCGATTGAAGAAGGGGGGACCTTAGTCTCGCCATTGATCCCTTGGAATGCGGGTGGTGCATTTGTGATGGGAACCTTGGGGCTGATTGTCGCACCAGGCGATTACAGTGCTTTGTTGTATGCACCGTTGGCGTTTGCTTGTTGGTTATCACCAGCGATTGGTATCTTATACGCCCAGACAGGGTGGTTCTCAAAGCGTGTGGAGCAAGAGGCGCCAGCAAGCACAGAGCCTGTCTCACCAGCGAGTAGCAGCACCCATTAAACCGTACCCAATACATTCTTTAGCTAAGCCAGTAGGTAAAACATGACACAATCCGCGAAACATAACCCTTTTTACGACAAGCTCACCGTTGCGGTAGTGGGGGCTGGAGTGGTGGGGCTTTGTACCGCCCTAGAAGCACAGCGTCATGGCTTTCAAGTCACTTTGCTTGACAAGGGTTTGCCGGGTGAAGGCGCTTCGTTTGGTAATGCTGGCTATTTAGCAACAGAACTGATTGATCCTCTGGCAACGAAAAAGACACTGGCTGCCGCGCCAAGGATGTGGATGGATCCCAAGGGGCCGTTGGCCCTGCCTTGGAAGTATTTACCTCAAGCCCTACCTTGGTTGGCTCGTTTTGTTCGCTCGGCTTCTTCTGCACGAGTGGAGGCAAACCGACAAGCGCTCTACCAGCTCAATCAAGCGGCCGTTCCTGCTTGGCAGCGCTGCTTGGCTGATATAGGGGCCGAAGAATATCTTGTTCCGTCAGGTTACCTGTTGGTATGGGAGTCAGAAAATAAGTTAGACGAGGCCAAAACGCATGCTGCTTACCTTGCTCAATGGGGCATAGAAAGTGTCCTACTGCAGGGCGCACAACTGAGGGAAAAAGAGCCAGAGCTGGCTGAGACTGTCAGTCACGCTCTGTTTTTCCCTAATGCGTGTCAAGTGAAAGATCCTTACTTACTATCGAAGCAACTGTTTGCGGTTTTTCAAGCGCGCGGTGGGTGTTTTGAACAAACAGAAGTGAGTGAAATTCTTCCGCAAGAGAACGCCGTTGGGGTAGTTACGGCGACGAGTCAAAATAAGTTCGAGCATGTGGTGCTTTGCACCGGCGCTTGGGGTAAGCCTCTGTTAGAACAAACAGGGATATCTGTCCCACTTGAAGCGGAGCGCGGGTACCACCTGACGATAGAGACTGCCGACATGGAGACGCCGCCACTCCAACATCCGATTGGCTCTGCGGAGCGTAAATTTGTGATGAGCCCTTTGGCGTCTGGTTTAAGGGTGGTTGGGATCACGGAAATAGGTGGTTTGCGTTTACCGGAGTTTGCTCGCAGGTTCAATGTGTTGCGTCATCACAGTAGGCAACTATTGCCACGATTAAACAACCCTGCTCTTAAAGTGAGTGAATGGATGGGACATAGGCCGACTCTGGCGGATTCGTTGCCAGTGATAGACCAGCACCCGCGTCATCCACGGTTATTGTTTGCCTTTGGGAATCAGCACCTAGGGCTGACTCAAGCCGCCATTAGTGCAGAGTTGGTTATTAGCCTATTGCGCCAAGTGGAGCCTGAGTTTGACGTGAAGCCGTATCGGGTAGACCGATTTTAAGACCCAAAGACAGCAGATAGTAGCGTGATAAAAACGCACGTCGAACGGAGATCTCACATGTCGATTCACACTGGCACATCATTGATATATTGCCACTTGCCTGCGCCTGATTACTCCCCGCAGATTCGTGGTTGATGATGAACTCCATGGATGTGTATAGAAGAGCGAAATAAGAAAGCCCTTTTAATTAAGGGCTTTATACATGGGCATGGAACTGGTTGGAGTCTATTCTATATTTTGGATCTGCTCGCAGAATAGCATTGATAATGCCCTTTAAATCAATGCTTTCAATAAATTATGGTGAGTAACCCATATTTGTTACTCACCGATATACTCACCAAAAAAATTTTGGTTAACTTACTGATGTTGCATCCACAGCAGCAGATCGGAGAGTAACCAAGACTTGGTTGTACCAACTTGCTTGGCTGTCGGAACTTGACCTTTTCGGCTTAGTCGCCACCATGTGGTGTTGCTGACCGAGGTGATCTGCTTGCGCTCAGCTTCTCTCACTAGGCGCTCAGATTCACCGTATACACTCAAAATCTCCGCTCTTTGTGCAAGAGTAGGTTCAGTATAATTCATTTTACTTCTCCTCTTCCACGCGATGGGACATCAACCAAGCATCGAGATCATCACGATTGAAGTACAGCTTGCGGCTTAGTTTGTAGTGCGGGATCTGCTTAGCATGGGTCAGCTTGTATATGTACTTAACTGACAGACCTGTGTATTGGGCGGTCTCTTCAGCACTAAGAAACTGCTTCTGCGATGTTATCAAGGTGCGGAGTTCTTCTGTGGCGGTTTTGATATCTGCCAGCAGCGCTTTAGCTTCCGCTCGTTCCTTTTGGGAAATGGGAAAGTGGGAAATCATGCCTCACCTCCTTGTTGGAACTGGCTGAAATCAATGTTGATATTTAGGTCCTTTGCGATCTGGCGGGGAAATAGTTTGAAATGCCTTTCTGCTTTCCCTGAGATGCTACTTTTAAATGTGCCTCGTGATGGCTCGTTAGTCTGAAGCCAGCCTTGCTTTTTTAATATCATGGCGGCTTGAATAATTTGATGATCAAATTCGAGTTTTAGGCCAGTTTTAAAAGCATCACGGCGGACATGCCAACTCAATTCATGACCACTCAGTTTCCACCATCCGACCTTAGTCTCCGCACCTTGTGGTTTGATTGAATACTGGTTCTTTGGAAGAAATTTGCGCAGTTGCTCGCGAATATGTCGTTCCTCGTAATCAAATTCTTCGCTGTAGTTGGCTAGCCATGCTTCAAAGACTTTACCGGCCTCATATTTTACTGATCCTTTTTCCCAAGGGAGAGTGCTCAGTTCGATAGCGAGTTCACCGACAGCAGCAAGGAATGCAAAGCGATCCAAAGCAAAAGAGATTTGGTTACTTGGATTAATCTGAAGATCTTGAATCCAAGCTTGGGAAATCTGTTTTACATGTTTGAGTAGTTTATTCTTTAAATCCGAAATCGCAGAGACCTGATTCAAAAATGGCTGTAAAGCGGTTCCATATTGCTCTGATGTTACATCAGCAATCCGTTCAGCGAATTCTTTTGGCGATTTAGATCCATGTAAGTTTTCAAATACACCAAATGTTTGAAACAGAGGAATCTCGAAAAAGCGCATAAGTTGGCCTGCTTGTGGCTTTTCATTCGACTTTGCTAGTTTTTGCTCCAGACTAATTTCACCGGTTGATAGACCAATCAAGCTCCAGAAATCCTGTGGTCTGTTAGCTAGTTTTTTCTCGCTACGGAGCTTGGATACTCCATTTCCTAATTGATAGATAGATTCAGACACTTCGTCAGGTTTAGCTTGGTTAAATTCATCAAGTAGCACTAGCATGCCGTTTCTGTTTGTAGCTCGACGTTCAAGGCCAACATCAGTACTTTTCCATGTGTCTCGATATTGAAAATCAGAATAAACGGATGCTGATAAACGTATTAATGTTGTTTTGCCATTTTTTGATGAACCCATCAGATGAATTAAGAATGAGTCCCAACCAAGTTTTTCGAGTAATGGTGCTGCAAATGCTGCACACAAAGCGACCATCATCAATGCATTACCTTGGCATAGTGCAGCGACGGAATCTTGCCATTCAAAAAACGTTCCATTGGAGTTAAGCTTTTCTGGCGTATCACCCGTGTACATAACCTCCTGTTCTCCAAATCCAGCGACCCAGCTTGGTGTGACAAATTGGCCAAAAAACCAACCAGTTTTCTCTACGGTTACTACTGTTTTATCTGGATTTTCAGACATAAGGTAGTCGAGAATAAAGTGCCAGTACTTTGCTTTGTGGTGAATAAATAAACCAGTATCAGCTAATGCTTGAAGCATGCTTTTACCACCGTCAGCCAAAATATCTCTCATTTTGAAAACGCGCTCGTGAGCATTTCCTGAGCGAGATGTCCACTGCAAAAGCACTCCGAAGTCTTTCATAAAGGTTGGATCATAGGTAAAGGCTTTCACATGGGTTGGCCCTGCGATTAGTATTGGATCCTTATCTTTTTCTTCTAGTATCAAGCCAACTTTCTTGGCTATAACGTTCTGGTTCATAAAAATTCCTATTCAATAAATAGGCCGCGGCGCTATAGTTTTCAAATGTTTTCAGTTCATTTTGTCGACACCGTTATGGTATTTCAGAGGCTTGATTTTTTAGCGCTCTGAAGTTGCCCCCAGAGGGCCATTTGGCCGTTATTTTTGTAGATTTTTCCTGTTTTACTTTCACATGTGAAAGTCATGGCGCAGTGCTGAAATAAATTGAAAAAACAGAAGAGGGGAATAAAAAAACTGTTGTAGTAAGTGTACCGCTTTCGAACTGTGCCGCTCTATCGGTACAGTTTCCGCTGCATTCACTGTACTGATAGAGCAAGTTAGAGTTATTTTGAGTACGGGAAGAGGGTTAACACGAATTTCATCCTGCCGCTAATAATTTCATTTCAAGTTGTATTTTTTCTCATCGCGAGGAGTTTGTGATAAAATCTTGTTCCTCATAACTTCATCTATATGGATAGAAACTATGATTCGATGCCATCTTGCTCGTTTGATGGGAGAGCGTAAGTTGCGTATTGCTGATGTTGTCCGTGAGACGGGCCTTAGTCGTAATACAGTAACGCTCCTCTACAAAGAAACCGCTCAAAAAGTGGACTTGGAAACGATAGAACGTTTGTGTGTTCTTTTTGATTGCAGTGTGGGTGAGCTATTGGAACGGGATCACGCTTAAGCATAAGTTTTATCTTGGCTTTAGTACCAGAAATTAAGTAAGGATACGGAAGGTAAAATGCAGACAACATCAAGCTTTGCTTTTCTGAAAGAACACGATCCACTTTTTGTTGAACTAGCCTCCTGCGCGGAGCGCGTTTTTTCAAGCGATCCAAATACAACGTTAATCAAATTAAGGCAGCTAGGGGAAGCTCTAGCACAGCACATTGCCGTACTTATTGGTGTTGAATTTGATGAGAAAACTACCCAAGCAGATCTAATATATCGTCTTAATCGCGAATTGAAGCTCGAGCCTGTTGTTCGTGAACTTTTCCATACCCTCCGCATCGAAGGTAACAAAGCGACTCATAAGTTTAGAACTCAACATCGAGAAGCTCTCGACGGCCTTAAAGTCGCTAGAGCACTCGCTATCTGGTTTCATCAATCTTTTAGCAAGCAAGGCTCAAGTTTTAAACCCGGGCCATTCCTTCCACCTTTAGATCCTAGTAGCCAACTGTGTCAACTCCAGTCTGAAATTGAGAAACTGAAAACGGATCTCACCAATGCCAATGTAGAGTTAGATTCCAGCAAACAACTGAATGACTTAATCAAGCAAGAAAAAGTAGAGTTTGAAGCGTTGGCTTTAGCGATGGATGAAGAGTCCAAACAACTTGCTGAGCTCGCCAAAGAGCACGAGTTAGCGTTAGCCGAACAGAAAAAAGAATATGAGTCTAAGCTGCTGGCCCTCCAGAAGAAGCTAGAGTTGCAAGATGAAAAAGCCTCGGCAGCTCAGAAACAAAAAGTAAGCGCTAATGCGCGTAGAGCAAGCCAGCACATTGTATTAAGCGAAGAGTTAACGCGTATTCTGATTGACCAACAACTCTCGGAAGCTGGTTGGGCCGCTGATAGCCAAGAGCAAACATACCAAAACGGCGCTCGTCCAGAAAAAGGCGTTAATAAAGCGATTGCAGAATGGCCAACAAAATACAATGGTGAAGGCGGCAGAGCAGACTACGTATTGTTCCATGGTCTGATACCAATCGCCGTGGTAGAAGCAAAAAAAGAAAATACAAATGTCGCGGGTAAGATTCCTCAAGCAGAGCGCTATAGCAAAGGTTTTCAGCTCGAGGGTCAAATGCAAGGTGCGTGGGAAGTTGAAGGACAAACGGTGGCATGGCCAGACGAGCTCGATGACCACTACAAAGTACCATTCGTCTACTCCTGCAATGGGCGCCCATATCTCCCACAGCTTAAGGAGCAGTCTGGTACCTGGTTTCGTGATGTGCGTGACTTTAGTAATACTAAGCGTGCTTTACAGCAGTTCCACACTCCTGATGGTTTAATGGACTTGTTGAAACGGAGTAAACAAGAGGCGGAGCACGCCTTGCAGAAAGAAGGGTTTGCGTATCTAAAGTTGCGCGACTACCAAGAAAAAGCGATTACGGCGGTAGAAAACACGTTAGCAAAAAATATTCGTAGTGCGTTACTTGCGATGGCTACGGGGACGGGAAAAACTCGTACCATCATTGGCTTGATGTATCGCTTTTTAAAGGCGGAGCGTTTTAAGCGTATTTTGTTCCTTGTCGATAGAACTGCTTTGGGTCAACAAGCGATAGATTCATTCAACGAAGCACCACTGGAGCAAAACCAGACCTTGTCCAAGATCTACAACGTTGCAGAGCTAGGTGATATGGCTGCGGAAGCGGAAACGAGGGTACAGGTTGCGACGGTGCAGGCCATGGTCAAGCGTATATTCATGTCAGATAACCCACCGTCAGTGGATCAGTTTGACTGTATCATTGTTGACGAAGCTCACCGAGGCTACACCCTAGATCAAGAAATGACTGAAGGAGAGTTGGTCACTCGTGATAGCAGTCAGTATCTCTCAAGTTACCGCCGAGTACTCGATTACTTTGATGCCGTTAAAATTGGCTTAACCGCCACACCAGCAAAGCATACCAGTGACATATTTGGTAAGCCCGTTTACACCTACTCCTATCGCGAAGCGGTCGCAGATGACTGGCTGATTGATCATGAGCCGCCAATTCGTTACGAAACCTTGTTGACCCAGAATGGCATTGCCTTTGAAAAAGGCTCACAAGTGTCTGCGATCAACACCCAAACAGGTGAGGTTGAATCATCAGAACTGGAAGATGAGCTTAAGTTTGAGGTTGATGCGTTTAACCGCAGAGTGATCAATGAGAACTTTAATCGAGTCATCTGTGAGCAACTGGTACAGGAACTTGATCCATTTGGTGACGAAAAAACCATGATCTTCTGTGCGACTGACCTGCATGCCGATATGGTGAAGCGTCTGTTGGACACTGCATTTAAAGAACTTTACAACGGTGAATATAATCAGGCAGCAGTGGCTAAGATTACTGGCCAAAGTGACAAAGTCGATAAGCTCATTCGCCAATACAAGAATGAACGTTATCCGAACATTGCCATTACCGTAGATTTGCTGACGACAGGCATAGACGTTCCCAAAATAGCTAACCTTGTTTTTCTTCGTCGCGTAAAATCACGCATTCTATATGAGCAGATGATTGGGCGTGCTACTCGCCGTTGTGACGAGATCGGTAAAACCGTATTTCGGATTTATGACCCCGTCGATATTTATGCAGCGTTGAGCGAGGTCAACACCATGAAGCCTTTGGTGAAAGATCCGAATGTCACTATTGAGCAGTTAGTGGATGAGCTGACGGACCCCGAAACGTTGGATAAAGCGCTAAATAGTCCTGGTGAGCAACAAGGTGAATCGCACGCGGACGTCATTCTTAGCCAACTGAGCCAAAAGCTGATGCGAGTGTTGCGTAAGGCCGAGAAAAAATCTGAATCAAACCCAAAGCTGAAAGAGAAGCTAGGGGAATTACAGGAGCTATGGGGAGTTGAACCTAAATTGCTGCACAAACACTTGCATCAGTTGGGGCCCAAACAGGCGGCGCAGTTTGTAACTCAGCAAAGCGGCCTACTGAATCAACTGGCGGAAGTGTCATTGCTGATTGGCAGTGAGCGTAAACCTGTGCTCTCCAACCATGAAGATGAAATACGAGAGCGCACTCAAAGCTATGGTGCTTACCAACGCCCTGAAGATTATCTCGATAGTTTTAACCAGTTCATTAAAGAACAGTTAAATCAATCTGCTGCGCTAGCGGTAGTGGTCAATAAGCCAAGAGACTTAACGCGAGAGCAGCTTAAAGAAGTGCGCTTACTTCTTGATGGAGCGGGTTACGCCGAAGCGAAACTACAAAGTGCAGTGCGTAACCAAACCAACCAAGACATTGCGGCCAGTATCATCGGACACATTCGCCGTGCGGCTTTTGGTGAACCATTATTACCATTTGAGCAGCGTGTTGCTCAGGCGATGGACCGGATTTATACCAATCATCAGTGGACTACAGCACAGCGAAAATGGCTTGACCGGCTTGCCAAACAACTTGTACATGAAGTCATTGTTGACCGTGAGTTCGTCAACCAACGTTTTGCTGATCATGGTGGGGCCAAGCAATTGGATAAAATATTAGTGAATCAGCTAGATACCGTGCTGGCTGAGTTAAGTGAAGCGATGTGGCCTACTCAGGTAGCGAGCTAAACCCGAAACAAATTGAGTGCCTCCGCCAAATGTCATGGCGTAAGCAGGCAAAATAGGAAGTAAGATGACTAACGATAATATCGTACAAAAATTGTGGAACCTTTGTGATGTGCTGCGCGATGACGGTATCAACTACTCCGACTATGTAACTGAACTAGTACTGCTACTATTCATTAAGATGGTGCACGAGAATACTGAAGCCGAAACATTGGACAAGCATATTTTGCCTGAAGGTTGTCGTTGGACGGATTTGAACAACAAGTCAGGCATTAATTTGCTCAACCATTATAAGCAAATGTTGCTCGACCTCTCTCAAGACACCGACCCGCTTATCAGTGCGATTTATGCCGATGCACAAACCCGCTTACGCGAGCCTCGCCATCTAGAACAACTCGTTAAGTCACTCGATCAGATTAAAGATTGGTTTAGCAATGAAAAAGATGGCCTTGGCAACCTATACGAAGGCTTACTACAAAAGAACGCTAATGAAACTAAATCTGGTGCAGGGCAATACTTCACACCAAGAAGCCTGATTGATTCTATGGTGCGCTGCATCAAACCTCAGCCAGGAGAAGTGATTCAAGACCCTGCAGCAGGCACGGCAGGCTTCTTGATTGCTGCTGATCGCTACATGAAAGGTCAGACTGATGACTATTTCGACCTCGATGCAAAGCAGCAGGCGTTCCAAAAGAACAAAGCATTTATTGGTGTGGAACTTGTACCGTCGACTCGTCGCCTAGCATTAATGAACTGTTTGCTGCATGGCATGGAAGGTGATGATGAAGGCGTGGTTCACTTAGGTAACGCGTTAGGTCAAGTCGGAGCTAACTTAGAAAAAGCAGATGTGATTCTGGCCAACCCACCATTTGGTACCAGCAAAGGTGGTGAGGCGTCGATTACCCGCGATGATTTGACCTACCCAACGAGCAACAAACAACTGGCGTTCCTGCAGCATATCTATCGCAATTTGAAGCCGGGCGGACGCGCTGCGGTTGTGTTGCCTGATAACGTGTTATTTGAATCAGGTGTAGGTACGGATGTTCGTCGGGACCTGATGAACAAATGTAATCTCCACACTATTCTGCGACTACCAACCGGTATTTTCTACGCTCAAGGCGTTAAAACCAATGTGCTCTTTTTCACTAAGGGCAGCGCAAAGGACAAGTTGCAAGAAGAAAACTGTACAGAGAATGTTTGGTTATACGATCTTCGAACCAATATGCCTAGCTTTGGTAAGCGCAATCCATTTAATGAAAGCCACCTTGCGCCTTTTGAAAAGGTCTATGGTGAGGATGCCAATGGCCAAAGCCCGCGCCAAGAGGGGGAATGGTCATTCGATGCGTTTGAAATTGAAGTCGACAAGTCCGCTAGCGAAGAAAACCAAAACGTTGATAACGATTTGGCGCATAGCCGTTGGCGTTGCTTTAGCCGTGATTGGATTCGTCAAAGCAAAGGCGATTCTCTTGATATTAGCTGGCTAAAAGACAAGGACAGTGTCGATGCCTCAAGCCTTCCTGAGCCTAGTGTGTTGGCAAAAGAAGCCAAGCAACAATTGAATGATGCTTTGGCTGAGATTGACAACTTGCTTGCAGAACTTGGTGGAGATTAACTGATGTCCCTAGGTTTGATTGGAAACAATATTCCAAAGCATTGGAAATCACCTCTTTTAGTGGATTTGGTTACTCCAAAGCAATGGAAGACAATCCCAACTAAAAATTTAATTGAAAAAGGCTACGTAGTATACGGTGCCAATGGAAAAATTGGTTTTTACAGCGAGTACACGCATGAAAAGCCAACTCTTATGATAACTTGCCGTGGTGCAACATGTGGCAATCTGCACATCTCTGAGCCGTGCTCTTACATAAATGGCAATGCGATGGCTTTAGATAGTCAACCTACTGATCTAGTTAGCTTGGAGTTTTTATTTTATGCACTTAAAGCTCGCGGGCTAGAAGACACTATTTCTGGTTCAGCTCAGCCTCAAATTACTGGAAAGGGGCTTCAAGAGGTAGGCGTACCGCTTCCCCCTCTAGCTGAACAAAAAGTCATCACAGTAAAGATTGATGCTTTACTTGCACAGGTAGAAGTGACCAAAGCTCGACTAGAAAGCACGCTTGAAACGCTCAAGCAGTTCCGTCAATCGGTGTTGGCTGCAGCAGTGAGTGGAAAATTAACGGAAGGTTGGCGTGACCGAAAGGAGTTTGCAGCAGCGAAACCGATAAGCTCAATTGCCAAGGATATACGCTACGGAACCTCTAAAAAATGTTCTCCAGAACAGATAGGTACTCCAGTCCTGCGAATTCCAAATATAACTAATGGCAAAATATCTTTGGATGATTTGAAGTATGCGAAGTTTGATGAAAAAGAGCTAGCAAAGTTATCGTTGAAAAGCGGAGACTTGCTGCTCATACGCTCCAACGGTAGTGTTGATCTAGTGGGTAAGAATGCTGTTATCTCTCAAGATGATGAGCACTGCTTATTTGCTGGTTATTTGATTCGAGTGCGTCTGGATTCCAGCCTTGTGGATAGTCACTATGTGTCTTTCTGTCTAAATAGCCCTCAATTAAGGCAAGTTATTGAAGTTAATGCCAGATCAACCTCAGGTGTAAATAATATCAATAGCAAAGAACTAGCTGCGTTAGAAATCCCGTTACCTCAGCTCAAAGAGCAGCAAGAAATTGTCCGTCGCGTAGAAAAACTATTTGCTGGCGCAGATGCTACCGAACAACAAGTTAATCAAGCATTAGAACGGGTCAATAACCTTACTCAATCGATCCTTGCCAAGGCTTTTCGTGGTGAGTTGACCGAGCAATGGCGCAAAGAAAACCCAGAACTCATCTCCGGTGATAACTCTGCAGAAGCACTGCTGAAAAAGATTAAAGCAGAGCGAGCGGCTACAAAGCCTAAGCGCAAAGCAAGGACAACTAGCGCATGACCCCGAGTGTTGAAAATCAGTCACAACCAAAAGAGCAAGAGGCGCTGATTGGTCAAAAGCGCGGTTTTAGTGACTTTGTGGTTTATGTCGATGAAAGTGGCGACCATAGCCTGACATCAATCGATCAGGATTACCCTGTCTTCGTGTTGGCGTTTTGCATTTTCTATAAGGGGCACTATCTATCTAATGTTGTGCCCCAGCTTCAACAGCTTAAGTTTGACTACTTTGGCCACGATTTAGTGATTTTACATGAGCATGAAATCCGCAAAGAGAAAGGCGATTTCACCACTTTCAAGAATCGATCAGACAAAAATCAATTCCTAGGTCGTTTAAGTGAAATCATCGACGGCAGCAACTTTATTCTTGCTTCCTGTGTGATTGAGAAGAACAAGATACGCAACCCTGAAGAGATGGGTAACCCTTACCACATTGCTCTCAAGCACTGCTTAGAAACCTTGTATGACCTGGTAACCGAGAAGGGGCAACAAGAGCTTGAGACTCATGTCATTGTAGAGTGTCGAGGCAAGAAAGAAGACAACGAACTAGAGCTTGAGTTTCGCCGCATCTGTGATGGTGAAAACAAGTATCAGCGAGATTTGCCTTTTAAGATACGCATGGCATCGAAAACCTCTAATTCGGCTGGGTTACAGTTGGCAGATTTAGTGGCGAGACCTATCGGTAGGCATGTACTCAACCCAGCTCAGGCAAACCAAGCATTCGATATCTTGCAGAAGAAGTTTTACTGTGAGGGTGGCAGGTGTGCTGTTGGTCAAGGCTATGACCAGTGGGGACTAAAGCATTTTCCATAGTATTTTTATGAGGTTATTTCAAATTTGCTAACCTCCAGATAGCGAAAAACCTCGATGATACTCACCGAGGTTCCAACGCCGACCGGGCACTCCCAATCCACTTGCGCTTAGTATAGTGGACAGCCCAGAAAAAATTCAAGCACTATATTACCACATTGCGTGGTAAATCATTTTCCCCATAAGCGTGGGGTGATGGCGCAAGCGTATAGGATAACACTCGTGAAGTTACTCTCGTTAAAACTGAACGGCCAGTACAAAGGGCTTAAAGATCAGTATTTTGATTTCTCTCGAACTCAGGGAAACATAGTCGCATTAATCGGTCTTAACGGTTCTGGTAAGTCCCAGTTACTTGAGTTAGTGGCGGAAATATTTGGCTACTTAGAGCGTGATTTACGCAAAGATTATAAATGTCGCAATTGGTTCCCATCACTAGCTATCGAAATTTGTTATGCCAACCAGCCCTATGACTCAGAAGGTCAAGTTAACCGTTATTCTGTCAACATTAATGAGCACGGTATCGTAACTGCCTATTGCGATGACATATTGATTGATCTAGGTAGTGACGAAAACTCAGGGATAGAAGAACAGATTTTACCAAGCCAAGTTATTGGTTATTCATCAGGTCTCAACGAAAATTTGCAGCGGGCTTTCTTGAAGAACACGGTGCAATTCTTAGACGTAATGAATGTTCGGCGTGCGTGGGAGCGACGACTCTCTTCGATCAATCAATCTCGAGATGAAAGAGGGAAGTACCTAACCGAAGGGGATATAGATTTAATTGGTGAGAAATTTTCAGAGGCATATGATTACTATCAAACTCGACACCCATCAATATTTCCCCCCTTACCGCAAGGCTCAACAATAGTAGACCTTACCAATATTGGTTTGAGGGCAACCCCCCTACCACGTCTTAAATATTTTGACCAAGACACAACAACCTTGATGTTGGCAAGCATGGGAATGTTGCCAGGAGAAGTGCAGTTAGATATTTGGCAAGGCAAACAGCGCTTCAACAAAATTCATTCCGTTAAGTTTCGTTATGATCTGCGCAAGTTTACATATGATACGGGTGCACTGTTGGACATCGCTAAATTGATTGACATTTTAGCGGATTTGTCATCTTGTAGCTTTCAGCCGTTGCCAAGCGTGAGTAAAACATCAGAAGAGTTCTTTGACCAGTTCGAGTTGGACTACTTAGCGGGTGAACTCACGATTGACTTTAGCGACCATCGTGTGCGAGATGTTTTGGAAAGCAGCTTTTTTACTTCACAAGTGTTGTTTGAAAAGCTCTACCGCTTACATCTACTGGCTGCAGACTTTTGGAAGGGTGAAACCAAACGAGAGCTTAGACAAGATAATTTCGACCGTTCAGCAAAAAGGCCACAAAAGTGGAAATCGCCCATTAATGTTCTATCGCTAAAGTTGACGGATGGTCACCAGTATATTGAATTTGATGACTTATCCGATGGTGAAGCTCAGCTGATTCAGATTTTATCCATGGCTCATATCTACAAAGATAGCAGGGCACTGTTTTTACTTGATGAGCCAGAAACCCACCTAAATCCATCCTGGCGCACGTACTTCCACTCTTTTGTAGAAGGTGTTGTAGGCGAAGATAATGAGAAAGGTCAGCTATTCATATCTACCCACTCACCATTCATGGTGTCATCGCTGAAGCGGGAAGATGTAATGCTCTTTGAGAGAACTGATAACGGTTTGATTCAAATGAAACCAGTGGATAGCCAGACATACGGTGCATCATTTGAAGTGTTGATCAAAAACCACTTTGGTTTGCGCTCCCTTATCTCGCAGACGGTTGTCGAAGCTGTAAAAGAATTTCTACCTAAGGATGAGCGTCCTGAGTCACTAGCTGCTGCACGTGAGTGGATTGAGGAAAATCTTGGTGACTCGATGGAAAAAGCCTACTTGCTAAGGAAGTTGCAAAGCTAATGTTGTTTCCATTGAATCCCAATACCCCTCAGTGCCGTGTTTTTGAGGTACTAAATAGTGAGCTTTTGCATTTCTTAGAGGCAGCTGTTCAGGCGAACAGCTTCAATCAAGATCTGTTTTCTCAGTACCAACATGACGGTCAACAAACAATAAGTGTCTGTTGGAGCAATAAGGCTACGAAAGAAAAGTTTGAAGCGCTATGGCTTGCTTTAGAGCCTTTAGAACAACAGACTCGACGTGAATTATTTGAACTTGTTCAAAACTCCCAAGATATCACAGTGTATTTTGATGATTTAGCTGCTCCACTACCAGAGTTAGAGGATAGCTTATTTGAAGTGTTTAAGTCTCTGACATCCCATTTATTCACTCGGACTAAAGATTTATCTGGAGCAAAGCAACAGGCTGATAGTTCGATAGAGCAACACTTTCAAGAGTTTAGGCGTGAAAACAATAATTCCCAATTGTGCTTTTTATGTGGTACCTCACTACTGTCGCAAGATAGAACAAACTTAGATGATGATGAGCAATGGCGAGCCGATTACGACCATGTGCTTTGCAAAGATAAATACCCGATTTACACGGCTCACCCTGGAAACTTCATCCCTACTTGCCATATCTGTAACAGTAAGGCAAAAGGGGCGAAGAACGTACTTGTCGGTTCTCAAGAACAACGCCGAACGGCTTTTTATCCCTTGCCACCATCACAAGAGTCATGCCATCAGTATGCTTGTATAGAGCCTAGTTTTAGAGGGTTAGCTGAACTGCATGGTGGAGATTGGCAGGACCCAATAGCCTCGGCTCCAGTTACGTTTCCCACTGCGCCCGCTGAGATCGCTGTCAAAATCAGTGTTTGGAAAGAGGTTTATCAAGTTCCTAGCCGAGTTGAAGAGCATGTTATAACCCACTTCTGTGAACGGGTAGCCTCGGACTTGATGCCACAGGACTTCAATGATTTTTGCAACCAGTTAAACCGGCATACCCAGCGGTTTCCCTTGGATGTTAAGAAAGCTGAGTGGCGGTTTTGGTGGTATCGAGTTTATGAATTCTTAGCTAATAAAGATCAGGGATATTTGCGTGATGTTTGGTCACTGATTGAATGGAAGCAAACAGTCGCTAATGATGGTGATCTGTTAGCGGAGTTTGGTTTTTAGCAAACTCCCCTTGGAGGGGAAGTTTCACATGTGAAAGTGCAGGTAAAGGTCCCAAAACTTATTGGCTAGCTTAACGGTAAGTCCCATTGCGCTTGAAGGCTACGTATCGTAGTCCCAAATAATAGGGAAATTATCGCCACTTGTCCCATTAGAGGTAACGGCTATTTTCATGGAAAACGAAGCGAAGAGTCCCAAAAAAGATAGTTATCTGGAAAGGAATTGGAAAGGTCCGGTTATTACTATTAGAAAAAGCTATTTTCTTAGGTGCCTTGGATGAATTGAGTCACAGCTGTTTAGACATCCACCCTGAGTTCAGATTTCCTAAAGCTCTAGTCCCAAATAATTTGCACTTTCGACACATCGCGCCCTGGAAGGGCAATTTCCGAGTCGGTGTTCTTTTAGCTAGTGCGGTAACTTGGTGTTGATCCAAAACACAGGAGAAACGCCATGGATTTTATAGAAAAAAATGAAGTTGCCCGTGACTGGCATCGTACGATTCAAACCATGCAAGTAGTTCATGAAGATAAGTTGTTTGAGCTTGCGCTCAAGCAGTCCACTGAGTTCGCTACTAGCATTCAAGAAATTGCTCAGGTCGAGGGCTATCGTCTTGAGTGTATTGCCAACATTTATTGTAATCACTTTTGGCGACACAATAAGCAGTACCGCAACCGTAGCGATGTGAAAATGGGTACTTATGGATGCCGCGCTAGAATTAAAGAAAATAAATTTGAAGCAGTATGGTTCAAAAATAAGTTTCTCAGCGAAACTGAAATTAAGAATGTAAGTCACCCTGAATATACTGTTAGGTCGCAACATTTTCCAAAGGGGAAAGGATTACGCTATCCCCAGAGAACATTTAAGTATGCGCGAGATTGGGAGCTACCAATAATTAACATGACGGAAGATGCTTTCGAAATTATTAGAGATCTCCGAAAGCATGCAAATCAGCTTCGTTGTAAGGCTGAGGCATATCAAAATCGCCTCAACAAGCTTCGTCAGCATTTCGATGAAAGTGTAGCGAAGGAATAAATTGCACCGGCATAACAAAGATTAAATAGATCAATTGGTTATTGATTTTTAATAAAGCCTCATCTAGCTTTTGGGTGAGGCTTTTCTTTCCTTGAGTCTGGGGTTGCATTTTAAAATTCGATGATACGCTGGTAGTAAAAAGGAGGATATGCCAGTGATGAAGTTAAAAGTTCAGTCAGTATCTGCCAGCCATAACGCAGTCAGCGTTGCTTGGTTCGTTGGGTTGTCGAGATATGGGATAGTTGATGTGGAAATTGGGCGAATTGAGAACCGTGTAGCTATTGCAGAGTTAACAGCAGTACGCTCTTTGCTCTGGGACTGTCAGGTCTTCGGACATCGTCCTGGTAGCGGTAAAGGTCTTGAGATAGGGTTTCCGCATGTGACCTTTCAGTCTTTGGAGCAGTGCTCAAGTGATGAGTTGCTGCGAGCGAGTCAGTATTTAAAGACGTGGCTGGGTGGCGTGAAACTCAAACCAGATGAAATTGTCGGTGTTGCTGCTTCTACTGAACAGATACCTGTGATCCAGCCATATCATTCACCTCAGCCCGTGTTTGATTCACCAGTTTTGGGACCAGTGGCAATCAGTCGCCATGCCATACAGCGTTACCAAGAGCGCTTTCGTCACGGTTACACGAAATCTCCCTGGTTGAGCCTACAACGTCAACTTTGCAACCCTGAGCTTCGTCAAGCGAGACTCTCAGATCGTACACGATTTCAGAAACTGCTGAAGTACGGTGACGACGGCAGTCAAATCTGGCACCACCCCACGGGAGATCTATATTTCTTGCTAGTGCCACAGGAGACTCACTGGCTGGTAGTCACTGTTTTTTCCCAGTTGAGTCACTCTATGGCTGAGGAGGTAGCATGATTCTGAAGATGCATACCGTTTCTGATGAAGTGTCTGCAAAGCACCCTGGTTGCACAGGTTTTGAGCCACATGCTTTCACAGAAAAAGACGCGAAGACAACCGTTCACCGTGATTGGCTCTGGCCGCTAAAACTAATGGTGAAATGGATTCTTTTTGTGGTGCTGTTGTTTTCCTTGCCCAGCCCAATTTCATTTTTGACTGTTTTGTTCACTGCATCTTATTACGTGAACAAGCTACATCGACGTTATGGCAGGTCAAGAAGGGGGCGAAGGTTCGCTGGACATGGACAAATGTCGATGCGAGATGGTTCGTTATCTGGGTTATCAAGTTCAGGAGTATACCGAGCTGGATTGGTCAGTGCAGCGAGTGCAGAATTGATGCCTGATATCGCAGATTCCAGTTCTGATTCGAGCCCCTCATTTTGGTGTGGTTATATCAATCCAGCAAGCGGTCTTCCCATGGTGGAAAACTCCTGCATTGATATCGGCGGTAATGTGTTTGGGAATGACAGCATGACTAGCATTGATACTGGTTTTGACTGTGGTGGTATTAGATGCGATCCCTTTGATTCAACGATTTAAGGAGGCTGTATGGATTTGCTTTGGTATTGGCTCGCGGGGCTGATGTTGGCAATAGCTGCTGTTGGATGTGTCTACTGGTATGCCGCATATCAGGCAAAGCGGGGTGGGAGTAACAAGGAGGGGTAGTTTTCCCGATTTCCCACGTTTCCCAATTTCCCTGTGAATTTAGGATTTACTTGAGGTGTGGGGCTGGTTGCTAGCTAACTTTTGAATTAGTGTGCTTTTTTCTTCTTCTGAGAGATTTTCTATAAGGCATAGAAGTTCAGCTGTCTTTGGTGAATCACAGAAAAAGAACGCAATGGGTACGTTTAGTTCTTCTGCCATTTTTCTTAACGTGTTGATATCAGGCGTATGGCGGCCTTTCTCATAATGGTTCATGCGTCCACTCGCCACACTTGGGTCCATACCAATACGAATACCGAGCGTTTTTTGGCTGATGCCTGCTCGCGTTCTTGCCTCTTTAAGGCGTGTTGGTAGGGGGCTTGGGGTTGGCAAATCACATTCATCGACAATCTCTAGATGCTTAGATCTTCTAAGTTTTTTATGATTCTGTATACTTAGGATATCTAAGCTTTGTGGTTGATGGAATAGTCATGGAGAGCAAAAATGCCTAGTAAGTTTGCACTTAAAAGAAAAACGAGAAGTGGTGTACCGTTGAAAGTCCTCAGTGTATGTTTATCGGTAGGTTTATCTGCCCAAGCATATGCTGTGCCTAGTTATGAGCTCACATATGGTGACTGGAAGCAGATGTGCGGTCAGCCTAACCAAGCGTGCAACTTTTTCCTAAAAGGTTTTTTGCAATCAGCCTCTTTTTGGACTCAGTGGGTTGAAGATGCGGCGTTACTTCGCCCTGATCTTAAAAGAGCAAATGATGTCGTGCGTTGGGTCAGTATGCCTCAAGATAATGGTCAGCTTTGCTTACCAAGAAACATTCAGTTTGAATCAGTAAGATCTCATGTCGATCGATCCCTTGAGCTGCTGTATCGAGAACAGCCTGATTTTACTCCAGGGCCCAGTACATTGCTTACAGGGCCTGGTTTAAGGGTAAATCTGTATGATGCATTTAAGAATGCGTACCCTTGTCGATCACAGTAAGTGGCATATACGATCTGCAACCTTCTGGTGTGCTTCTCGTCGCTCCTCCAGAAAATCGTGGCGGTTGTAGATGCCTTCAACCCCTTTGAGTTTGTGATTTAGACACCTTTCAGCCACTTGACCATCAATGCCCTCGGCTGAAGCCAGTGTTCTGAAGGTACGACGCAGGTCATGGACAACAAAGTAATCAACCCCTTCCATTTTATTTTTGGTTGGCCTCTCTTTGTCACGACCAAACAGATATTTAATAGCGGTGGTTATTGTATCTGAGCCCATGTATGGATTTTTGCTCCTCCTTCTACTCGGAAATACATAATCGGAATCAAGAGCTCTGATTTTGAGTTCTTGCAGCCATTCCACAGCTTGGCGAGGAAGTGGGATAGTTAATGGTATGCCATTTTTGGTTCTCTCTTTGGGGAGCTCCCAGATCCCATTATCTAAATCAAACTCATCCCAAGGCGCTTGGCAGAGCTCGCTATTTCTGACGCCTAGCACTAGATATAAGCAGCAAGCTAGATAGTTTTCTCGTGTAAAGCTTACATTGTTCTCTCTGAACACTCGAAACACAGTTGCTATCTCGTCTTCGGTCAAAACACGCTCTCGACTTTTTTCAACACCTCCTGCGTCGTTGACACGAAAAGCTGCTGCCGGGTTGAACTGTGTGAGGTCGAGTTTGTTTGCATGTCGAAAAAGCTGTTTCATGTACATCAAGGTGTCATTTGCGATGCTTTTGCGGCCACTATCTACGACGCGCTTGATTACTTCTCTTACATCAAGAGCAGTGACTTGATCGATTCTTATTTTGCCCATCACTGGGTGGATTTCTTTGGTGTAGATACGCTTGGGGATGTTGGCGTGTTGCAGTCTTACTTGAAGATCGTTTTTATACCAATCATCGAACAGTTGCTCGACGGTTTCTATACCTGACCATTGACGGCGTTGACGTTCGGCCAGTGGATTTATGCCTTGTTTAATGAGCTTTCGCTGCTGGAAGGCGGCATCGCGTGCGTCAGCAAGGGATAGTTCTGGGTAGGACCCAAGTGTCATTTCTGGACGACTGCCGTTGATTGAAAATCGCAAGATCCAAAACGGTTCTCCAGATGCGGGTACAACGAAGTACAGGCCATTACCGTCTGCGGTTTTGCGTGGTTCATCTTTGGCTAAAGCGGCGACTTTACGTGCATTGAGCTTGCCCATAGTGTTCTCCTTGTCATGGAAAGTTACTCACCATTTAAGGGCATACTAGATCAATCCTACTCACCACTAAACTCACCAGTTGGTTGAAAACAGAGGCCAAGACCTGAAATCTTCTGAAAACAAAAAAGCCCCTATTTACAGGGGCTTGGTAAGCTTAAGTAAGCTCAAAGAGACTCAAAATACCTTATTCAATATTTTGGATCTGCTCACGCATCTGTTCAATCAGAACTTTCAGTTCAACGCCCGATGCTGTGATGTCAGTGCTGATGGATTTCGACGCTAGCGTGTTCGATTCACGGTTGAACTCTTGCATCATGAAGTCCAGACGACGACCCACTGCGCCACCTTTTTTTAGAATGTTCGTGGTTTCTTTTACGTGAGAATCAAGACGGTCTAGCTCTTCTGCTACGTCTGATTTCTGTGCCAGAAGGATAAGCTCTTGCTCAACGCGAGATGGGTCTAGCTCTACTTTCGCATCTTCAAATTTAGAGAACAGACGCTCACGTTGCCACTCTAGTATTTCTGGCATGCGTGCGCGCACTTTCACAACTTCTGATGTGATCGCTTCTAGGCGTTGCTCAATCAGCGCCTTCATGTTCTCGCCTTCACGAGCGCGCGCTTCAATAAATTCATCCATTGCGCCATCAAACGCTTCTAGTAGCACTTTATTTACCGCATCCATGTCTTGCTCTGGCGTTTCCATTACCCCCGGCCATTGCATGACTTGAAATGGATTGATTCGGCTCAGTTCACCAGTCATGTGCATGACTTGTTCAGCAGCCTTAATTACCTGGCTAGCAAGCGCTTCGTTGATGCTAAGCTCACCTTTTGCGGCAGGGTTTGCTTCAAAGCGCAGATTACATTCCACTTTGCCTCGCGCTAAGCGCTTACGAAAACGCTCGCGTAAAACGGGCTCTAATCCGCGAAATTGTTCTGGCATGCGGAAGTATGTTTCTAAATAACGCTGGTTCACGCTGCGGATTTCCCATACCGCAGAACCCCAGTCGCCTTTTACTTCTTTGCGTGCATACGCTGTCATACTGTAAATCATCGAATTTTCCTGTCTTCATTTTTTGAAAATTACTTCAAGAGTGTATCACGCTGCGTCGATAGGTGCGCGGGATGTATGGATTGTTTATGTTGTGCCAGCGGCGTAACCTATGAATCCGGAATCGATTCCGTTATAATCTTCGCCCAACCAAATCGTCTTCTCCTCATATTTAAGGTAGATGCCCATGCGTCCAAACGATCGCAAGGCGGATCAAGTTCGCCCTATCAAAATTACTCGTAACTACACAGCTTACGCTGAAGGGTCAGTGCTAGTTGAGTTCGGTAACACCAAAGTGTTGTGTAATGCGACCGTCGAAGAATCTGTGCCACGTTGGCTAAAAGGTCAAGGTAAAGGCTGGGTTACAGCTGAATACGGCATGCTACCTCGAGCAACACATTCTCGTACTCGTCGTGAAGCGGCAAGTGGCAAACAAGGTGGCCGTACGATGGAAATTCAGCGTCTTATTGCGCGAAGCTTACGTGCCGTTGTCGATCTAAAAGCTATGGGTGAGTTCATGATCACCGTTGACTGTGATGTTATCCAAGCTGACGGTGGTACGCGTACTGCATCTATCAGCGGCGCAAGTGTTGCAATGGCCGATGCATTCCAACACCTAGTGGATAGCGGTAAGCTAAAAGCGAATCCAATGAAAGGCCACGTAGCGGCAGTTTCTGTCGGCTTGCTAGGCGATGATGTTCTGTGTGACCTTGAGTACGTTGAAGACTCAGCGGCAGACACAGACATGAACGTTGTAATGACCGAAGAAGGTAAGATGATTGAAATTCAGGGCACCGCAGAAGGTGAACCGTTCAGTCACGAACAGCTGATGGCATTGCTCGAGTCGGCGAAAATCGGCATTACGGAAATTGTCGCAGCGCAGAAGGCAGCGTTAGAAAATTAATGATTTATTTAAATAGCTTCCCCGAAAGGAAGCTATTTTTTTGCATATTACTAGGTCCTAGGACCTGATCCCCACACGAAAAGAAAATTGAGAGAAATCCATGAAAGCATACCAGCGTGAGTTTATTGAGTTTGCACTTGAGAAAGAAGTTCTTAAGTTTGGTGAGTTTACTTTGAAATCTGGCCGTAAAAGCCCGTACTTCTTTAACGCTGGTCTTTTCAATACTGGTCGTGACCTCGCACGTCTAGGCCGTTTTTACGCAGCCGCGCTCGCTGATTCTGGCATTGAATTCGATGTACTGTTTGGCCCTGCGTACAAAGGTATTCCTATTGCAACGACAACAGCAGTCGCGCTGGCGGATCACCACGATATCGACACGCCTTACTGTTTCAACCGTAAAGAAGCAAAAGATCATGGCGAAGGTGGCAACCTTGTTGGTTCTGCGTTAGAAGGTCTCATCATGCTGGTGGACGACGTGATTACGGCGGGTACGGCAATCCGTGAATCGATGGAAATTATTAAAGCAAATGGCGCTGACCTTGCGGGTGTGTTGGTTGCTATCGACCGCCAAGAGAAGGGCAAGGGCGAGCTTTCTGCGATTCAAGAAGTTGAGCGTGACTTTGGTTGTGCCGTGATTTCAATTGTAAGTTTGGGTGATCTTGTTACTTACTTAGAAGAGAAAGGTGACGCTGCTGAGCACTTGGAAGCAGTGAAAGCCTATCGCTCGGAATACGGCATTTAATTTGTTATTTTTCTGAAAAAGTAAAAAGGGCAGATGGATATCCATCTGCCCTTTTTTTGTTTTTGGATTTATCGCCTTGACGACTTACTTATAGCGAATGCCTTTCTCGACATGCTCATCTTGCATTGTTTTGTAGCGTTTATGGAGCCACATCCATTGCTCTGGAGCGCGTAGGATGACCTCTTCCACATACTTGTTCATATAAGCGGCAGCGGCGACTTCGTCTTTTTGTGGATAGTCGGCTTCAATGCACTTATCGGCGATGATGTCGTATTTCCCTTCGTCATTGCGAAACCCTGAGCCTGGGATGATCGCACACTTTGAGGTATACGCCAGAATGCTTGTACCCGTTGTCGTACATGCATTGTCTACGGCAAAGAAGGGCACAAATACTGATTTTTTGCGACCGTAATCGTGATCCGGCAGATAGAACAGACGCTCACCACTGCGTAATACACGAATCATCTTTTTCACATCTTTACGATCAATCAATTTATTGCCGTTATGTGTCCGTCCCCAATACTGGATAAAGTTATAAGCAGGATTATTATGTGGACGAAACGCGCCGTACCCGGCCACGCCTAACACGGCGAAAGCACGCGCAGTGATCTCTAGATTAAGAGCATGGACACAACAAAGTAGGACGCCTTTACCTTCTTTGGCTTTTTCACGCAGTGCGCCGAGATCTTTCTCGACGATCAGGTTTTTAAAGCGCCAAGTCGGCCAGAACCAAGTGATCCCGGTTTCTATGAGTGCCATACCGGTATTTTTGAAGTTCTCTTCAACAATATGTTGAATCTCTTCAGGTGTTTTCTCTGGAAAGGCCAATTCTAAGTTACGTTGAGCAACGTGGACACGCTTTTTACCGTAGCGCATGCCAAGTTTGCCGAGTGAACGACCTAATGAAAGCAGCAGCCGATAAGGAAGAATATTGACCAGGATGGCCAACAGACCAAACCCAAGCCATACGCCCCAGTTACGAGGGTGAAGAAGTGAAAGAGAAAACTCGGGCTGCGTGTATTTGTCTTTACTCATAATCTTTTACTTTATTTGTGCACTCAAAAGCGCCCAGTACTCGTCAAAGTTTGCAGTCGGCTGGTATTTAAAGTCGCTACGCACAAAGCGGTTTAGGCTACCCTCAACTTGTCCCAGAATTTGCGCGGCTAGGATGCGCTCTTCGACAGGGAAAGACTTCCCTTCACGAATCTTACGTTCACGCAGGATCTGGCGCAATTGTGTTTCTATGCGCTCAAAGAGTTGATTGATGCGTTCACGTAGGCGTTCATTTTCAAACATTAGAGCATGGCCCGACAAAATGCGTGTCAGACCAGGGTTACGTTCAGAGAACGCCAAAATCAGGTGCATCACCATACGAATACGCTCTAGAGTATCTTTTTCGTCGTCTAGAATACGGTTGATACGTGTCATCAAGGCTTCTTCAATGAACTCAATCAACCCTTCGAACATGCGCGCTTTACTTGGGAAATGACGATACAGCGCGGCTTCTGAAACGCCGACTTGCTTGGCCAGTTTTGCCGTAGTAATGCGTGAAGCGCCATCTGTTGATTCAAGCATTTCTGCCAATGCTTGTAAGATCTCTTCACGACGGTTGGATTTTTTACTGCCGGCCATTAGTTACTTCCTTTCAAAATACAAAGTTGAGCGGAGGGGATTATAAGACGCTATTTCGCCTCAAACTAGACCACTAAGGGTGGAATGGGAGATTTAACACCCTTAGTTGTCATTTTTGTACCAAATTTATGCCAGCTTTTGTAAAAAATTGGCAGAGTTTTCAAACGTTAGTTACATCAATTGATGCATTTTTTCGAGAATTTTAAAGCTCAATGCTTCTTTTGATTCTAAAGCGAGCGCAAGTTCACCTTCAGGCCAGTAAAGGGTAATTGCGTTGTCGTTGCTGTTAAATCCTTGCCCTGCAACCGAAACGTCGTTTGCACAGATCATATCGAGGTTTTTCTTTGTTAACTTGCCTCGAGCATAGGTCTCTACATCATTGGTTTCAGCCGCAAAACCGACGGTAAACGGACGCTTCTCCGTCATTGCTGCCACAGATGCAACAATATCAGGATTTTTAACCATATTAATGACCATTTCGTCGTTGTCTTTTGTCTTTTTCAACTTTTGAGACGCGATCGTTTGTGGGCGGTAGTCGGCAACGGCAGCGCAGCTAATAAAGGCATCATGCTGGTTTGCATGTGTCATAACGGCTTCGTGCATCTCTTGTGCACTGGAAACATTTATGCGCTCAACACCTACGGGCGTATTTAAACTGACAGGGCCGCTCACGAGGGTGACTTTTGCTCCCATCTGCGCTGCGGCGCTCGCCAATGCATAGCCCATTTTCCCGGAGCTATGGTTCGTAATGTAACGCACTGGATCAATCGCTTCGCGAGTTGGTCCGGCGGTAATGAGTATCGACTTACCTTCTAGCAATTTTGGTTGAAAGAACTGTTCACATAGATGTACTAGCTGCATTGGTTCCAGCATTCGACCTGGTCCTACATCACCACAGGCTTGCTCTCCTGCCGCAGGGCCCCAGATGTGCATACCACGACGCGCTAACGTAGCGATGTTCTCTTGGGTTGCGATATTGCGATACATCTGTTGATTCATCGCAGGAGAAACAGCAACAGGGGAATCCGTCGCGAGCACGAGCGTAGTAAGTAAATCGTTCCCCATGCCTGCGGACATGCGCGCGATTAAGTCCGCGGTCGCGGGCGCTAATAGCACTAAATCTGCCCATTTGGCCAATTCAATATGGCCCATAGAGGCTTCCGCTGCTGGGTCTAGTAAACTGTCCGAGACTGGACGGCCCGAAACGGCTTGCATGGTTAAAGGGGTAATGAACTCTTTTGCTGCTTTCGTCATTACCACTTGAACTTGCGCTCCTCTCTCTATGAGGCGACGGGTTAGCTCCGCACATTTATACGCGGCAATACCGCCACTGATGCCGAGTAGAATTTTCTTTCCTGCTAGTGTTTGCATGTGAGATCTCCAATTTGATGACCGGATTTTAACACAATTCAAAGTCTGACCGCCCGAGCATATATAACGAGAAGATAATTCACATCAAACTCCAGAGTATTAATCTGACCGAGGAAGGGAAAATTCTCGCCTACCTCACAGACAAGTTGCGCGGAGTTTGCAAGTCTGAAAAGAAAAAGAGGTGCTGGAAACCATGGTGTTGAAAAGTCGAAACAAATTGCTGCTGATAACCCTAATTCCGTTGTTGTTGATCACTACGTTGATCTCAGTGGTGTATTACATCAACAGCAGTAAAAGTTTGGAAGCGGAGCTGGCAAGAGACAGGCAAGAGCTCATCGAAACGAAAAAGAAAGAGTTACAAGCCTACATGATGATGGGTGTGACGGCGATAAAACCGTTATACGACACGGATGTAAATGGAAGTAATAAAGAGGCAGCAAAAGAAATTCTGAAAGCCATGCGCTTTGAAAGCGATGGTTACTTTTTTGCCTACGACTCTCAAGGTGTGAATACGTTACATGCCATCAAACCTTCTTTAGAGGGTAAAAACCTTTACGATTTAAAAGATGAAAATGGGGTCGCAGTTATCGCGGGCTTGATTGATGCTTCTCAAAAAGGGGATGGGTTCCTCTATTTCTCGTGGCACAAACCGACCATTGACGCACAAGCGCCTAAGCTAGGCTATGCAGAATATTTATCGAAATGGGACTGGGTTTTAGGCACTGGTGTTTATATTGATGACATCGACCAGCAAGTTGCGATGCACAGAGAGTTAAAGACTCAAGAGCTAAAAGAGCATACGTTATCTGCCGTGTTGATTTCCGTTGTTGGGTTGATCATCACCAGTATTCTCACCAGTATCGTGGTGTCGAAAGGCATTCAGCCATTACAACATGTCGCGGCGTCATTGAAAGATGTAGCCGCAGGCGGCGGTGACTTAACGGCTCGTTTAAAAGTCGAAAGTCAGGATGAAGTCGGTGAAGTGGCGGCCGCGTTTAATGAGTTTATGGATAAGCTGCACCCACTGATGCAGGATATCCACCGCTCTGCGACGACAGTACAGACCGTTTCTCAAAGCCTGAACACTCAGACCAGCCAAGCGAGCGGTCAAATGCAGGATCACTGTTTAGAGACGGACAAAGTCGTGACGGCAGTGACACAAATGAGTATGACAGCCAAAGAAGTAGCCAGCAATACCAATGCGACCGCGCAGGCGATTGAGGATGCCAACAGTCAAGTTACCGAAGCTCAGCGTGAAGTGGAACAAGCAATTGAAGGCATTACCGAGCTAGTGAGGGAGATAGACAGTACGTCAGATGCAATTTCTGAGTTGAGTTTACAAACCGAAAAAATAACCAAAGTGCTGGATGTGATTGGCGAGATAGCCGAGCAAACGAATTTGTTGGCCCTAAATGCGGCGATTGAAGCGGCTAGAGCCGGTGAGCAAGGCCGAGGATTTGCCGTCGTTGCGGATGAAGTTCGCTCGCTAGCCAGTCGTACGCAAAATAGTACTCATGAAATTGGTGACATGCTTAAGCAGCTACAAAATGGTGTATCAAGAGCGGTCAGTACGATGTCGGTGAGCCAAAAAGGAGGTGTAAAAACGGCGGAAGAATCGGCGCTCATTCAGCAATCTCTTTCTAGTGTTCATCATTCTATCGGAACAATTCGAGATATGGGTATTCAAACCGCGTCTGCTGCCGAAGAGCAAAGTGCGGTTGCAGAAGACATCAACCAAAACTTAGTGGCTATTCAACAGATCGTGAACAACATTAATGAGACGTTGCAGCATGCCGAGTCAATCAGCACGCAGCTATCACAATCTGGAACAGAAATTCACGGCTTGGTTGGCAACTTTAAACTCTGATGAACTGTTAAGTTGCATGGAAAGCACTGATGGTACGAAGAAAGCGAAAGTCATACTCGACTTTCGCTTTTTGTTTTGTGGAATAGGGGCACTTTCCATATAAAGAGACATCAGATGATACTGAAAGCTATGCCAACTGAGTCCATGCCCAGAGAGAAGTTGTTGCAACGAGGACCGCAAGCATTGACCGATGCTGAGCTACTGGCCATCTTCTTGCGCACAGGCACCCGCGGAATGAACGTGATTGAACTTGCAGACTTCCTTATTCAAGACTTTGGTTCGCTCAGACAACTATTTTCAGCATCAGAGCAAGAGTTTTGTCGTCATAAAGGATTGGGGCAAGCCAAGTATGTTCAGTTGCAAGCGGTACTAGAAATGACGCAACGCTACTTGGCGGAGACGCTAAAGCGTGGTGATGCCTTAACCAGCCCCGACCAAACTAAGTTATATCTGTCTTCTATTTTAAGGGATCGGCAAAGAGAGGCTTTTTATATTCTTTTTCTCGATAACCAGCACCGAGTGATAAAAGATGAAATTTTATTTGAAGGAACGTTGGATGCCGCGTCGGTGTATCCGAGAGAAGTTGTTAAGCGTGCTCTGCATCATAACGCGGCGGCTTTGATTTTGGCGCACAATCATCCTTCAGGTGTTGCTGAGCCGAGCCAAGCTGACAGAAGGATTACAAGGCGTCTCACCGACGCATTAGCATTGGTGGATATTCGTATTTTGGACCATTTCGTCATCGGAGATGGGGAAAGTGTCTCTTTTGCTGAAAGAGGCTGGATATAACTGTGCGTTTTTTAGGTTGTTAGTTGCTAAAAATCTGCTATCATCCACGCCACTAAATTTTTAACTGAATTCAGCTTGGACTGCTAAAAAAATCTGCTGTCTAAAAAAAGATCACGAAAACCTGTAAAAAGGATCTGTTCGGGTCTTGAGCAATGCATATCAAGTTAGTATAATGCGCGACCTTTGATAGCCTTGTATGGATTTTCCATAGCGGTTCTTAACCTCTAACTTCTTTTCGAGAGATAGAGAGGTTCGGCCACCAAGGTTGATATCGAGCTGAAACGATTTTGGAGAAGACATTCATGTCACGAGTATGCCAAGTAACTGGTAAGCGTCCAGTAACGGGTAACAACCGTTCACACGCACGAAATGCTACTAAGCGTCGTTTTCTGCCGAACCTACAAACTCATCGTTTCTGGGTAGAGAGCGAAAAACGTTTTGTTAAACTACGTCTATCTGCTAAAGGTATGCGCATCATCGACAAGAAAGGTATTGATACTGTTCTTGCAGACATGCGTGCACGTGGCGAAAACGTTTAAGAGGAAATAAGCAATGGCAAAGAAAGGCGTTCGTGAGAAAATCCGTCTAGTATCTTCTGCAGGTACAGGCCACTTCTACACAACTGATAAGAACAAGCGTAACATGCCAGGCAAATTTGAGATCAAAAAGTTTGATCCAGTAGTTCGCCAGCACGTTATGTACAAAGAAGCAAAAATCAAATAATTGGTTTCAGTCTCTTTGATGAATTGAAAAACCCAACTTTCGAGTTGGGTTTTTTATTACCTGAATAAAAAAGTGCTGAAAAAAGTGTTCAGTACGTTATCGGATAATAAAGCACTGCTGAAGTCATTTTATCGGTCCGACGCTACACTAGAATTTTTGATTTATCGCTCTCTACCGCTTTGCCACCAATTCTCTACACACTTGCACACCGTTGTTCTAGTCAAGCTCAATACTCTTTGGTAGTTTACTCATAACTATAAGAGAGTAGAGATGGTTATGCGTGTGAGTCCGGCTCGTCGCCGCCGATGGAACAATATTCTTATTCTGGGCATTATCGCGTTTATAGTGATCTTAAATGCGCCGATGTGGATCAAAACTTACCTATTAACAGACCAAGCAGACCCCTACCCAAATGTACTTCGCTCCGACTATACGGTGGAGTCTTTGTACTATAGTGGCTGGGAGTTCGAACTGCATGATGGACGATGGCAATCCAACATCAAAGTCGATGCACCGATCAGTGAACTTGTATCACGTTGGCAATCATTGGAAGGGACCGAGCTTACCTCGGAACAGTACGATCATTTAAAACCTAACCTGACGGTACCTGAAACGGTAGAAGTCTGGTATCAGGATCTCGAAGAGCCGCAGCGGGTGACTTTCTTTCGTTTACCTGACTTCTGGCTATTTAAAACCTGGCAAGACAAATGGGTCGCTATCTCCGTCGATGAAAACTACCTTATGCCAGAGTAGAGCCTTTTTGCGCCTATACCCCTAACAAGCTTTCCTATTTATCGTTTTTCTTTTCGATTATGCTAGCAGCGAGAACTATTAGCCGGTGAATTGGAGAATCTAATGCCTGAGTTGCCAGAAGTTGAAGTCAGTCGTATGGGGATTAGCCCCCACATGGTTGGACAAACGATCCAGTCGTTTACTTTTCGAACGCCTAAATTGCGCTGGGATATTCCTATAGAGCTTAAAAAATTGGAAGGGCAGGTGATCCGTGCGATTAGCCGTCGTGCGAAATACTTACTGATCGAGACAAACACGGGTACAGCCATTGTTCACTTGGGCATGTCGGGGTCTTTACGTGTTCTAGATGCCGACTTTCCGCCAGCAAAGCACGATCATGTGGATCTCAAACTAAGCAGTGGAAAAATACTGCGTTATAACGATCCGCGTCGTTTTGGGGCATGGTTATGGTGTGCTCCTGGCGAGTCACATGCTGTACTAGCAAACATGGGGCCTGAACCATTAACTAAAGAGTTCAATGCGGAATATGTAGCGGAGAAAGCTAAAAATAAGCGTGTTGCCGTCAAGCAGTTCATCATGGACAACAAAGTCGTGGTTGGTGTCGGGAACATCTACGCGAATGAGTCGTTGTTTAAATCTCGAATTCACCCTTCAAGGCCCGCAGGTAAGCTGACTTCTCAAGAGTGGGGGTTACTTGTTGAAAATATCAAAATGACACTTGAGATTGCCATTACGCAAGGTGGGACTACGCTGAAAGACTTTGCGCAAGCCGATGGAAAGCCGGGTTACTTCGCACAAGAGTTATTAGTTTACGGAAAAGCCGGAGAGCCATGCCCAGCATGCGGCGAACGACTTCAAGAGCTAAAAATAGGGCAGCGTAATACCTTCTTTTGTAGTGAGTGTCAGAAGTAAGACGAGCTAATATCGAGCTTAAGTTGTTGTAATCTTGCGCTAGAGCCTCAATAATTCAATCAGTTTCGAATAACTTAGTAAATTATATGAAAGTCATTTATCCGGGCACTTTTGATCCAGTGACTAATGGTCACCTCAATCTAATAGAACGTACTCACGAAATGTTTGATGAGGTTGTGATTGGCGTAGCCGCAAGCCCATCGAAGAACACCATGTTTTCATTGGAAGAGCGCGTTGCACTGATGCAGGACGTTGTAGCGCATTTACCGGGGGTGACGGTAAAGGGGTTCTCTGGGTTATTAGTGGACTTCGCGAGAGATGAGCAAGCTAAGGTTCTTATTCGTGGTTTGCGAACAACGGTAGACTTTGAATACGAGTTTGGACTGACCAACATGTACCGAAAGCTATTACCAGGTATCGAAAGTGTATTTTTGACACCTGAAGAAGAGTTTGCGTTTCTATCGTCGACTATCGTGAGAGAAGTGGCCATTCATGGCGGAAGTATCGATCAGTTCGTTCCCAAGCCAGTAGCCATCGCGATTGGGGAAAAACTGAATGAAAGACAGTAAATTCCCTTATTATTTCTCAAACGCTCTCTCGATACTTATCCCTCGTTTTGTATATCGAGCACAAGCAAAGCGTTTACTTTCGAATTTAACTGAAGCCGAGAAGCAACTCTGCCTTGAGCGGGTGAACTATTACAACAAGTGTGAAACGCCGTTTTCAGTCGATAGCCGAGAACAAAGTTACGCGACTGTCGATACATTCAAAAAAACGAAAGGTTGGACGTATTTTTTCGATCTTCGCCAAGTTGTACGCTATTTCCCTTCTAGTTTTGCGTTTAACTACATCAACGGTGATGTTACACACATTCCCAATGTACCGAGCTTTATAAAAAGCCGCCCTATTTTTGGTAGCAACCAAAATTCAGTGGTATTGAAACTCAACCAAGTTCGTCATTTTAAATTTGTTGATGATCCTATTCGCTATCAAGATAAAAAGGACATGGTCGCTTGGCGTGGTGTGGGTTTTCAGCCTCATCGTCAAAAGGTGATTCATGCGTTCTACAACCATCCGCAATGCAACATTGGCCAGACCCGCCCGGTAGAAGGGCAGCCTTGGGAAAAAGGCTTTATGAGCATTGAGGAGCAACTTCAATACAAGTTCTTGTTGTGTATAGAAGGCAATGATGTGGCCACCAACCTTAAGTGGGCTATGTCGTCTAACTCCTTGGTTATTATGTCAAAGCCAAAATATGAGACTTGGTTTATGGAAGGTAAGTTAGAGGCTGGTGTCCACTATGTTGAAGTGAAGGATGACTATTCGGATTTGCCCGAAAAGATGGACTATTATCTAGCGAATGAGCAAGAAGCATTAGCGATCATTGAAAATGCGCACCAGTGGGTTGAGCAGTTCAAAGATAAACGTAAAGAGCGTTTGATCTCATTGATGGTTGCCGATAAGTACTTCGCTTTATCTCAGCAACAATAAAAAAGGGGCGTTTCGCCCCTTTTTTATAATCTTAAGCTTCTATAAATTGTTCAACACCATTCTCACAGCGTTTAAGCTTGTTTTTAATGGTGTTCTCTAAAATCTCGTCATTTTGTCCGAGTGACGCACGAGAGTTTTCTACGTGGTACAAGTGGTAGCCTACACCTGCGAATTTTAGGTAAAGACGTGACTTACCCGCATTCAACATGCGGTGAACAAATTCGCTATCTTCGCGTCCCCATCCAACAAAATCTTGGTTGAAGCCGTTGACCTCTAAGACATCTTGTTTCCAAAACGCCATATTGCAACCGCGAGTGGCTTTATCGTTATTGCGCTCGTAAGAGAACCATTTCGATAGCAAAGAGTTGGTGATGCAGTTTTTACGATTGCGAATGCCTTTGCTGAAGATAGAAGGCACTAAGCCGTTTTCCATGATGGCCTTGCTGCAGTTTTCATCCGTTAACACACGCCCACCCTGCACAAACCAATTTGGCTTTGCGACTTGCTTATGTGATTCAATAAACGTTTGAGATAACACCATGTCGCCATCAATCATGATGAGGTAGTCACCTGATGCTTTTGCGATCGCACGGTTGCGGCTCATTGAAAGTTGAAAGCCATTATCTTCGTGCCAGCTATGAATAAGTGGTACTGGAAAGCCGTCACGCAGTTGGTCGATCATTGCTTTGGTATCGTCTCGAGAACCGTCATCTGCAACGATGACTTCATCAGGCAAAACGGTTTGACGTTTCACGCTTTCTAACACCGCTTTTAATGCTTCTTTCCAGTTGTAAGTGGTGATAATTAAAGTCGTTTTCATGATTTTTTTGCCTGTTCACGTAAGTAGAGGTCGATATATTTTACAAAAGTAGAGTGCATGCTTAGCCAAGCTAGAATGAAGCCATGCTTGCCATCAAGGAAGCCTCGTTTGAGCACATACATCTTCAAAAAGCTCGCAAGAGCGTGAACGATAGCGGTCGTTAACCCCGCTTTCTTTTTACCTTCACGTTCATCCGTCCAGGCTTTAAGGTAACCAGTGGTTTTATTGATGTAATGATGAAGGTGCTCGTAAGTGTAGTGATGCAGTCGACCATCCAGCTTTTCAGTTTGATAGTTTTTCTCATCAACTTTTTCATGAACGAGCGAATTATTATATTGCGTATATTCGGTGCGATATAAGCGCACAATCCAGTCTGGAGACCAACCAGAGTGGTAGATGAACTTACCAAACGCTGAGCTTAGTCGATTAAGCTTGTATAAAACGTTCGGCTTATTGGCTGATACCGCGTGTAAGATACTTTCTTTTAGCTCTGGAGTGACTTGTTCGTCCGCATCAAGCCACAAAACGTAGTCTGCCGTAACGTATTGCTGCGCAAGTTGGCGTTGTTTACCGAAACCTGGCCAATCTAGGTTGGTGTAAAACTTATCTGTGTATTGTCGGGCGATTTCTTCGGTGCGATCGGTGCTGCCCGAATCTAGAAGGACAATCTCATCGACCCAATCTTTTACTGTGTCTAGACAAGCTTGTAAGTGCTTCTCTTCATTTTTTACAATTAAGGCAACGGCTAAGGTTGGTTTGGACAAGGTCATTTCCTTCTTAACAAATCAAGACAGTAAGTTTACTGGTATTGAGGATACAAATCTTCTAAGACTTGATCGAACATGCTCATTACTTGAGTGTTGGTAATGCGGTTCATTGCCGTTTCATCTTTAGCGCGAGTTCGCCAGCTTAACTCGTGACTGTTTTTGCCTGTTTCCGCAAAGATCGTTTCTTCATAAACCGAGACAACGTATTTTAGATAACGGTAAGGTCCCACTCGCAGCGGATTATGGTGTGCATAGAGCCCGATGATTGGCGTTTTCATGGCATTTGCCATGTGTGCTGGTCCGGTATCGGGAGCGATGACCATTTCAACCTTATCTATTAACGCAAGCATTTGCAGAATTGAGCTTTGTCCAACTAAATTTAGACACGGTTCTTCCAAGCGAGATTGAATGGCTTCAGCCAGATCCAGTTCAACTTGAGCTGGGCTACCTGCCAGAATCACGTTCCAGCCTTTAGCTCTGGCGTGATGAATCACATCCACATAACCTTCCGCGTTCCAGTTTTTATAAGCTTTGCTCGCACCAGGCACAATCAGCAGGTTAGGTTTATTACGAGAAATATGAGACTCTGCCCAAGCTTGGTCGTGATCTGAATAAGAAAGTACCCAGTCCAGTTCTGCCTTTGGTACCCCAATTTGATGGGCAAAGGCCATTAAGCCATCTGCGACATGCAGAGATTGCGGGGAAGGCACTTTGACATTGGTAAATAGCGTCTGAAAATCTTGGCTTCTATCAGAAGAGAAACCAAGTTTGTATTTTGCTTTAATGCCCAACGTCGCGACACTCGCTCGAATCGCGTACTGCATATGCAATAGCGCATCAAACTCTCTGCCTTTCAGCTGTCGCCAAAGCGATTTGTAGCCATCGAGTCCTGCTTTTTTATCAAAAACAATCACTTCTACGCCATCAATGGCGGCTAATAACTGGGCTTCAAGTTTACCCGTTATCCAAGTAATCTGGGTCGAAGGCCAGTGTTTCTGAATAGCTTGAACGGTGGCGATGGTATTGCAAACGTCTCCAATAGCGGACAAACGCAAGATGCATAATGACGATGGGGCAGAAGTGAACATAATTATTGTCTGATTCGATGAATAGAAGCAGGTAAATTATGCAGACATCCCCAATAAATGTAAAATACACGGCTCGAATATAGCTAAGTACTGATAAGTGTTCTGCAATGTCAAAGATAACACCGCATCAATCGCAAGAATCTGGCAAGCCGGGTAATACCGGGCTAAAGCGCATCGTTAAAGCGACGGGGTATTCGATCCAAGGATTAAAAGCGGCTTTTAAGCATGAAGCCGCCATTCGACAAGAGTTGGCTCTGTTGAGTTTCGCTGTGATTTTGGCTTGGCTAGTGGATGTCGGCATGGTTGAGCGTATCTTAATGATCGGGGTCGTGGTGTTAGTCTTGATTGTAGAGCTTGTGAATTCAGCTATTGAGGCTGTGGTTGATCGTATCGGTATTGAGCGGCATGAACTCAGTGGTCGAGCTAAAGACATAGGCTCTGCTGCCGTTATGGTTGCATTGGTGTTCGCCGGATTTACTTGGTTGTATATATTAGCCAGCCGATATTTAGGCTAGAGGGTAAGCGCGTGACTCAACAGTATCAAAACAACAACCAAATGATCTGGTTTGATGACGAGATCATTACAGACCCTAGCCAACCGATATTTGATGCGGAATACTGGCAGTCCTTAGACAAGGTGGTTGGCAGTGCGACGGGTAGAGGCACGACTTGGTTTATCCAACTAGAGAACATGCAAGCAGCACTGCGTCATTACCGTCGTGGCGGTTTGTTTGGGAAGTTGGTTAACGATCATTATTGGTTCTCTGGCTGGGATAACACCCGTTGTGCGCAAGAGTTTCAGCTTTTGTTGGCGCTAATCGAGGCTGAGGTGCACGTTCCTCGTCCGATTGCAGCAAGAGCCGTAAAGTCAGGGTTCTTCTATCAAGCTGATTTATTAAGTGAGCGAATCCCGAACGCCAGAGATCTGGTCAGTATCTTGCAAGAACAATCCTTATCGGCAGACATGTATCAGAAAATAGGGCAAGAAATTGCCAAGATGCATCAGGTTGGCGTTAACCATACCGACTTGAATATCCATAATATCTTGATCGACGACAAAGATAAGGTATGGATTATCGATTTTGATAAGTGTCGTTTTGAAACTTCTGGTGATTGGAAAGATCAAAATCTAAATAGACTCCTGCGTTCATTTAATAAAGAGCGTTTAAAGCGACAGATTATTTGGCAAGAATCCGATTTTGAGCGTTTGCAGGACGGTTACGCTTCTCAAATTTAATTGGTTTTTTTATCATTTTATAATTGATTGCCCTAAGTAAGCCTTTCTTGTGTCCAACGACGCTCGAGTGAGTCCATAAACTACAATCATAAGTATTCATGTGTATCTGATGACACACAAATTAACGTAGGTAACATTCGTGAAGAAAATATTAGTAACTGGTGGAGCTGGTTTTATCGGCTCAGCTGTTGTCCGACATATCATTCGTGACACCCAAGATACCGTTATCAATTTAGATAAACTGACCTACGCAGGGAATCTAGAGTCACTGGTTGATGTCTCAGAGAGTGAACGTTACTACTTCGAGCAAGTGGATATCTGTGACCGAGCTGAACTAGACCGCGTTTTTTCAGAGCATCAACCCGATAGGGTGATGCATTTGGCCGCCGAATCTCATGTCGATCGTTCTATTGATGGTCCTGCTGC